>OAUG01000338.1_pt1 | contig 20044 bp, 20 predicted proteins | sample 1476141 | NCBI WGS metagenome assembly OAUG01 (sample SAMEA2580007, study PRJEB22360) | human gut metagenome | biome: human gut; feature: human-associated habitat; material: faeces | place: Denmark | collected 2008/2010 | reverse complement strand
ATATCAGTTCATTATAAAAAGCTTAGATTTTTGTCTTGACAACTGAACCACTATAACACTAGCAAAAAAATTTGAAAGTACCGGGATGACAATACTATCTTATGATGAAGAATCATTCAAACGAGGTTTTAATGAACATCCTTTACCTCAGGAGGTTTTAGAAGATATTAAAACCTATCTTGATGAAAAACTAATTTCACTTATCATGCAAAACATTGATATTGTTCTCGATTATTCATTTTGGTCTAGAGAAATGAGAAATGAATATATTTCATTATTAAAGAAATACGACATAGAACCTAAAATGTATTATATAAAGACACCTAAGGAAGTGTGTATGGAACGTATTCGAAAAAGAAACGGAAATCATCAAAATGATATCATATTGACGGAGCAAACAGCTTCCACTTATTATGATCATTTTCAACCCCCAACTGATGAAGAAGGTGAAGTTATAGTAGTCGAGGGATATTAATATTGTGGTTTTAAGCATGGAAATTGTACTAGATGATATGCTATCTTTTCGATAGGCGATGAAGTATAATGAAGATGACAACAAAATTGGAATTCATCAGAAAAATGAGGAATAGTTGAAATGGAGGCGCTATAATAACATGAAGATTGAAGGGAACCAGAAAGGACTGGATGCAATGGTAGAATTTCATAAGGGAAACCGTGTCGAGGGGCTGAGACTGCAAGAAGAATTTGCAGCGGAATTTCGTAAGGAGTATAAAGACAAAGATCACTGTCCTTGCCTGAAAGCCTGTCGTTATCACGGAAACTGTAAGGAATGTGTAGCAATCCACAGAGCGCATCAGGAACATGTTCCTAATTGTATGCGACCATTGATTAATAAAAAATTGAAATTGATGTCAGAATTAACAAAGCATACCTTGGCAAATGAAATAGAAGCTCCACATGAGATTTTAAGAAAATAGGCAAGTCAAATTCAAGTTTGTTAAATTGGAAAACTAGAATTTTTGAGGAGATAGATATAAAATGACCTTCCAATTAGTTTGTATAGAACCAAAAGAATTAACGCAATACAAGGCGGATATGCAGGAAGCATTTCAGAAAGGTTTTGAAGATGCTTTTGGGAAAACAGATGCTGTTATTCTGCCTGAAAAGGACATTGACCAGTCGCTGAATGCGGAGGGTTCTGCTGTCTATAAAGCCGTTGTCGATGGAGAAATGGTGGGCGGTGCTGTTGTTATTATCAATGAGAGTACACAGCATAACCATCTTGACCTGCTTTTTGTAAAGAACGGAGTTCAGAGCAATGGTATCGGTAAGAAGATATGGTTTGAATTGGAACGAATATATCCGAACACGAAAGTATGGGAAACCTGTACGCCGTACTTTGATAAGCGCAACATTCATTTTTATGTGAATGTCTGCGGCTTTCATATTACAGAATTTTTTAATGAAAAACATCCTATGCCGGATACACCGGACGATTTTGTCGGTGATGGCAATGAGGGAATGTTTGCGTTTAAGAAGCAAATGCGTTTATGAAATTCCAGCTTGTCGAACTGAAAAACACTGTAATAACATGTGTAAAACAAAATGTAAAACACCCCACTGAGTAGGTAGGACTAAATACTCCTATGATTTCAATTTTGAAGTCATAGGGGTATTTTTTTGTGCAGAAAAATAAAAAATTTCTTTTTTCACCCTGTATTTTCCCCTCTGAACATTTCGTTATATGAGTGTTGATCAGCACATTATAATATGCCATTTTCAGAAAAATAAATAGTGCAGAAATAATACGGGGATCTTCCATCCCCGAACCCCTGGAATCCTTGTTATAACAGTAATAGAAAAAATTATTACCGTTATAACAAGGCTAAAAATGGGATGTTTTAATTTTCCGAATTCTGCAAATTATGGCATCAAATAAAATGCGTTGTAACAATATGAGGACAAAAAATAAAATTCATTTTTTATTTGTAAAAACCCCTCTCTACGTTCTGATATATGAGGAACAAATTACATTTGCCTTAAAAGAATCGGGCCTGATTCAAGAACAAACAAAAAACGAAAAGAGAAAGGAGAAACTACATGAACAAAACAATCTTAATGGGAAGACTGACAAAAAATCCGGAGGTGAAATGTCTCCAGGATGAAAACAGTACTGCAATGGCACGATACACGCTGGCAGTAGACAGACGATATCGAAAGGATGGAAAGGCAGAAACAGATTTTATTTCTTGTGTTACCTTTGGGAAAAATGCTGAGTTTGCAGAAAAATATCTGAAAAAAGGTTTGAAGATTTTAGTAAGCGGACGGATCCAGACAGGAAGCTATGTGAATCAGGAGGGGAATAAAGTTTATGCCACCAACGTGATCGTAGAAGAACATTATTTCGCAGAAGGGAAGAAACTGTCAGGATCAGAAAAGAAAGAAGATACCGATCCAGATGGATTTATGAATCTTCCAGACGGAGAAGAACTTCCGTTTGAGTAAGAAAAACTCGGATGCTGAAAGCAGAAGAGCGCACTTATATACCTTACAAGGTATGTGCGTCCTACGGAAGTAGCATCTTTCTGAAGGGGAATTCCGAAAGTGTTTGCGGATGATCCATCCGAAGAAGGGTTCCCCTTCCGGCAGAAATGCCTATCCCGTAACAGAGAAAATGGAAGAGTTGAAAAAGGAGAAAAAGAACGATATGGCGAAGAAGAAAACATTTCAGGAATATACCCAGGAAGCACTTTATGAGATTGAAAAAACAGAAGCTGCATTGAAACAGGCAAAGCTTGAGAAGGAACAGGCAGAGCATAGGATCCAGAGATCCTTGAACTATCTAGATACACAGAAAAAGAAAAAACGAAAGGCACGAACCCATCTGTTGATTCAGAAAGGAGCAGCCATAGAAGCAATCTGTAAAGATACCAAATATCTGACAGAGGCAGAATTTTATCAGCTGATGGATGAACTTCTTCATGATCCCGCTTGTAAGTTTTGTGATGTCGTTCATGAAATGGTTCGTGGACGGGCGGAAACTGCAGAAGCAAAGGAACGAGAATCTGCAGAAGAGGAAGCACTATTAAAGGCGATGCAACGAGGTGAACTGCCACAAGGAGATGAGTAAGATGGGATGTTATCACTTTCATCTGAATCAATTATCCAGAGGAAAAGGGCAGTCTGCCATTGCCAGTGCTGCTTACCGAGCCGGTGCAAAACTGGAATGTACGTATTATGGAGAAGTGAGTGATTATACGAGAAAAGGCGGTGTGGTATTAGCGGAGATCCATCTTCCCCAACAGGCTCCGGAGAGATTCAAAGACAGAGAGACCCTTTGGAATGAGGTGGAATGGATCGAAGGGAATAAGAAAGCACAGCTGGCACACAGCTTTGATATTGCCTTGATGAATGAGTTTTCTATGGAAGAAAATATTGAGCTTGCAAGAAGATTCGTAGAAGAACAGTTAGTCGCAAGAGGGATGATCGCAGATCTAGCAATCCATGATCCGAAGAAGGCAAAGGATAAAATCCCCAATCCCCATATGCACATCATGGTTCCCATCCGTCCTTTACAGGAAGATGGTACCTGGGGACAAAAACAAAAAAAGGTTCCAGTATTAACACCGGATGGACAGCCGGTGTTGAATCAGAAAGGACAACCGGTATTTCGGGCGGTACATACAACGGATTGGAGCAGGAAAGAAACCTTGGAAGAATTGAGAAGTGCCTGGGCGAGGATGTGTAACGAACTGTATGAAGAGAAAGGACTAACAGAAAGAGTTGATGCCAGATCTTATGAGGAACGGGGGATTGATAAGATCCCGATGGTGCATGAAGGACCGAACGTACAGGCAATGGAAGCAAGAGGAATTTCAACCGCACTGGGAAGTTTAAACCGACTCATCCGAGCCTTGAATGATATGAAAGAACGGGCAAAGAATCTTCTTCAATGGTCTTTGTTTCGACAAAGCCAGTTGATGGAACGGATGCTGTTCTTACATCAGCCAACTTTAGCGGATTATCTAAGAAACTATTATGACAAGAGAAATGCAGTTGCAGAATCCTACGCTTATGGAACACAAAAGGCGAAGAATACAAATCTGAAACAATTTGCAGAGACGATCAGCTTTCTGGAAGAACAGGATGTGAGAACCCCGGAACAGCTGACAGAGAAAATCCAGGAATTAGATACTCAGCTAAAAGAGGTAAGTCAGCGATTGAATCAACAATTGTCTGCTTTACGAAGTGTCAACAGTAACCTTTATGCAATAAAAGAGTATTTTGAAACGAGACCTGTTTATCTGGAATTAAAGAACAAATATTTTGGCAGGGGAAAATTCAAAGAGGAACATAAGAAGGAACTTAACGGATATTATCGTTCGGAAAGGATCTTAAAAGAAAATCTAGACCCAAGTGGGAAGATTCCGGAAGGACAATGGAAACGAGAAGCCGCTCGTTTATCAGAAGAGATAGCGGCTTTACGAAAAGAAGATAAACGGATCCATGCGATGTTACGAAAGTATGAGGGAATCAAAAATCATGTGGAAGCTTTGATGGCAGAGGAAGGAGAAGGGGTCTCTCTTCCAGAAACAAACAAGCGGGAGCAATCCATAGAAACAAAAGAAGCAGTGAGAACCATGAAACCAAAGAAGAAACATCATGGAATGGAGTTATAGGAGGAATTTTAGAAAATGGAAGAATATACAAGAGAACAGATTCAAAGAGCAGATGATACCGATTTATATGTTTTTCTTTCTGGGAGAGGAGAACAGTTTAAGCGATGTGGAAAAGAATACCGGTGGTTACGACATGACAGTGTGATGATCAACAAGAACGAATGGTATCGTTTTAGTCAGAATAAAGGCGGTCATGCCATCGATTTTATGAAAGAATTCTACGGTCTTTCTTTTGCAGAGGCAGTCAAAGAATTATTAGGAGAAGAGGGAGTTGGAGAAACCAACAGAAGAACGGCCAAGGAAGATGCAGGCAGACAGAAGGTCTGCCCCATCCCCTTGCCTGGATTGGAACTGCCAGAAAGAAATGAAAGCTGTGAGATTGCAAGAAAGTATCTCATTGAACAGAGAAAACTATCGGAACAGCTTGTAGATCAGATGATTGCAAAGGGGGATATTTATGAAAGTAAAAACTATCACAATGTGGTATTCGTTGGAAGAGACAAAGAACAGAATCCCAGATATGCAGCTATGCGGGGAACCGATGAGCACCGATATCGTGGGGAAGCAAAAGGTTCGGAAAAAGCCTATGGATTTGGACATATAGGAACGGATGAAAAACTGTTTGTGTTTGAATCGCCCATTGATTTTTTGTCTTATATCACCGCAGTTCCGGAAGAATGGGAAAAGCATAGTTATATTTCTCTGGGAGGATTGAGTGAAAAAGCGATGAAACAGGTCTATATGGAGCATAAAAACATTAGGTCTATCTATTTGTGCCTGGATAATGATGAGCCTGGAAATGAGAGATGCAGGCAGTTTGTTTCCATGATTCCAGAGGAATTTTGTGTATTTCGTTTAGAGCCAGCCAAAAAAGATTGGAATGAATGTCTGGTTGCAGGACTTCATGTAAAAGAAATGGCAAAACAAATCTGCTTGCGAGACAACAGGGAAAATCTGATTCCAGTCACCAAGATGTCAGAGGTTGAGGAAACGGTGGTCCAGTGGCTATGGTATCCGTTCATTCCCTTTGGAAAGGTTACTTTGATCCAGGGGAATCCGGGAAAAGGAAAAACATGGCTTGCAATGGCAATCGCCGCATACTGTACGAATGGAAAAGAACTTCCCAATGCACTTCCCATAGAACCCTTTAATGTGTTGTATCAAACAGCAGAGGATGGAATAGCAGATACCATTAAGCCTAGATTAGCAAAATGTGGTGCAGATATGACAAGGGTGCGATTCATCAATGAAGATGAAAAACAGCTTTCTATGACGGACGATCGGATTGAAAAAGCCATCCGCCAGAACAATGTACGCCTCATGATCATGGATCCCATACAGGCCTATCTGGGAGCCAATGTGGATATGAACCGGGCCAATGAGATACGGCCATTATTCCGGCATCTCAGTACGATTGCAGAGAGAACTGGATGTGCCATTGTTCTCATTGGACATTTGAATAAGTCATCGGGAAGTCAGAGCGATTACCGTTCCCTGGGATCCATTGATATCGCAGCGGCAGTACGAAGTATCTTATTTGTAGAAAAGGTGGAAAAAGAGAAGGAACAGGATGTCCGAGTGGTATATCAGCAAAAGGATTCTCTTGCTAAGAAGGAAAATCCGGTAGCGTTTTCTTTGGGAGAAGAAGGCTTAAAATGGTTAGGAGAATACGATATATCCATTGAAGATCTGCTGATGGGGAAAGCAGGAACGAAAAAGGAAACGAAACTGGAAAAGGCACAGAAATTGATCCTGGAGTTATTAACCAAACGGAAAGTAATGTGTTTAGAAGAATTAGAGGCAGAGCTACTAGCCTATGGGATTTCTTCCAGAACAGGAAGAGATGCAAGAAAGCAATTGGAAAGTAGATTGAGCTACGACTGGTGTCAGAGAAGAAAAACAGTTGCGTTAATCACAGAATAAAGAATGACATTGGCAAAAAACTACTTTGGCATTGGCAGTCTTTATAGATACCTTTGCCAGCCGCCAATGTCAAAAACAAAGATAATAGAAGGAGGCATACAAATGACAAGTTATGATATACCTTATTGGAAGAAGTATACATTATCCATTGAAGAGGCAGCATCCTATTTTCGTATTGGAGAAGGAAAGCTTCGTAAGTTAGTCAGTGACAATCCAAATGCAGAGTATTTGCTTTGGAATGGGAATCGTGTACAGATAAAACGAACAAGATTTGAAAAATTTATTGATACACTCAGTGCGATATAAAATGAAATTTAAAAGAAGGAGGTGTTCGAATTAGGGGTTACATGATATACTAACAATATCATGTTGCGTCCCCTTGGAGGTAGGATATGATTTCAAAGAGACGTGATGATAAAGGCAGAGTTCTCCAGCAAGGAGAATGGCAGGAACCAAGTGGACGTTACCGCTATAAATATACAGATTCACTTGGTAAGCGTAAAATATTATATAGTTGGAGATTGACAGAAGCAGATAAGATGCCGGAAGGTAAACGGGCAGATCTTTCTCTCAGGGAAAAAGAAAGAAAAGTTCAGTCCTTACAGATGCAAGGGATTACAGGAAGTAACATTACAGTGCTTGAACTTGTGGAACGATATCTTTCCCTGAAAACAGGAGTAAAGCATAATACTTTAGCGAATTACAAATTTGTGGTGAATGTATTGAAAAAGGAAGAATTCGCTTATAAGAAAGTGGATGATGTGAAACTTTCTGACGCAAAGATTTTTCTGATAAAACTACAAAGAGATGGTAGAGGATATAGTTCCATTCATTCCATCAGAGGTGTTTTAAGACCTGCTTTTCAAATGGCTGTGGATGATGACTTGATTCTAAAAAATCCATTTGGATTTGAATTAGGTACAGTACTTGTTAATGACAGTCAGAAAAGACAAGCTGTTTCTCCGGAAGATGAAACTAAATTTCTTGATTTTGTAAAGAATGATCCGCATTATAATCAGTATTATGATGCATTTTATATCTTATTCAAGACAGGTCTTAGAATATCTGAATTTTGTGGACTTACTGTAAAAGACTTGGACTTTAAAGAAGATATTATCAATGTGAATCATCAGTTGCAAAGAACTCGAGAAATGAAGTATATCATCGTATCTACAAAGACAACAAGTGGTACGCGGTTACTTCCAATGGAAGCGGATGTAAAAGAAGCATTTCTTCGAATCTTGAAGAATAGAAGGAAACCAAAACGTGAGCCGATGGTGGATGGATATGGAGGATTTCTGTTTCTGGACAAGAATGGAAGGCCAATGGTTGCACTTCATTGGGAAAAGTACATGCAGCATGCAAGAGAAAAATATAATCGTGAGAATTTGTTGCAATTGCCGCCAGTTACTCCACATATATGCAGGCATACTTATTGTACAAATATGGCCAATTCAGGGATGAACCCAAAGACACTGCAATATCTGATGGGGCATTCAGATGTATCTGTAACACTCAATATTTATACGCATACCGGCTATGATGATGCAAAGAAAGAACTTGCCAGATTAAAAGAAGCAAGGGATGAACTGGAAAAGAAAAAGTTTATAACCCAAAAACATGCACAAACAACTCATGTAAGCCTTATCTCATAAGGAATTTGGGACTTTAAAAATAACCCATTTGTACCACAAATGCCCGAAAAAACATGAGAAAATACAAGAATTTATAAGAAAAAGAACCTTTCAAGTAAAAAATGCACAAAGGCTGAAAAGCCAGTATTTATAAGGCTTTGAGAGGATATGAGGAGATAAAATGGAGAAAATAAAGGTACTATTTATCTGCCACGGCAGCAGACAAACATATTTGAAAAAACCTTAATTTATAAGGGGATTTAAAATTGAAAGTGAGAATTTACATCAAAAATATATCATTTGAAATCCTAGAGAGTGCTTGAAATGATTGATTGGAAAGTAGTCTAGTAGATAAAAGTGTAACATGGAAGTAAAACAGTATAATACAATTTTAGATAGAGTATTTTGTTTCTGGATGTTTCTGAAGTGCTATAATGTAGCAGTGCTAAAGAACAATATATAGTGTTGTTTTGTGATTTGAAGTACGAGATGTATGGATTGGATGAAACTAAACGAAACTGAAAATGAAAGAATGATATTGTTACGAAATTGAATTTGTTACGCAAAAATGGTAATTTGGAGTGAATATCATTCAGAATAATTAAATATAAATGCAAGGGTTATATGTTTTCTTTTGTCGAGAGAAATTAAAGGGTTGGAGTCGCATCATGGGCTTCAGCCTTTTTGTTTTCTATTAAGTATGCTTAAGTATGATAGATAACAAAATCATTTGTGCTGGAGTATAACAATGAAGTTATATTATGGTCAAATGATATTTAGACCAATAAAAAGTAATAAAATGTTTAAAAAGTAATAAAATGTGTTATAATTAGAGTAATTAATATTTGGAGGTGCTAATATGAGACTAAAAGCAGAAAATGTATTTAAACCTGGAGCGTATCCGGAATATACATATGTCTCCAGGAATTATGAAAATACAGGTATATCATATGAATTACGTTTAAAGCAGGCATTGAGAACAGCGGGTTGCCTTACATCATTAATTGGACCATCAAAAATGGGAAAGACAATCTTATGCGAGAAGGTAATTGGATTTGACAACATTGTTGAAATTTCTGGTGCGGATTTTAACAGCAACACAGATTTTTGGGCAATTGTTGCTGCAAAAGTGGGGTTGCCTTATAAAGGAGAATTGACAACAGAAAGAGAGGTTAATGAAGGAAATAGTAAGGAAACAGATAGTAAAAGTGAAAAGTATGTTCTAGCGAAAGATACCGTTATTCAATATTATAAAGAGCACGATAAAGTATTAGTAATTGATGATTTTCATTATGCTTCAAAAGAGATGCAGACAAAAATGGCACAACAGCTCAAAGATGCAATTAGAAGAGAATTAAAGGTAGTCGTAGTTTCTCTTCCGCATAGGGCGGACGATGCAATTCGACAGAATGCAGATTTATCGGGAAGATTGAGTTTAATTAATATTGAAGCGTGGGAAAAAAAGGATTTAAAAGAGATTGCTTTAAAAGGATTTAAACAACTTGACATTAAGATAACAGATGAAGTTGCAGAACAGTTGGCAGTTGAATGTCTTACATCACCACAGTTAATGCAGTATATTTGTCTGAGCATTTGCACATTGTTGGAAGACAAAAATGAGCATATTGTAAATTTTGATATGTTGGAAATGGCATATAAATTTACAACGGTTAACTTTAACTATTACGATGTGGTAAATGTAATGTCTAAAGGTCCAAATCCGCGTGGAAAGAAAAGAAATTTATACAAAACATTAGATGGAAAAGAATTGGATTTGTATGGACTGATCGTGGAATCGTTAGCCAAAAATCCTCCGATTATGGAATTAGATTTTGACACAGTTTATGACAGAATCATAAACCTTATTCCTAAAACAGAAGGAAAACCGGATAGAAATTCTGTAAAAAGTCATTTAAATAATTTACAAACAATCCTAAAAGAAAAAGAAGAAATTTATAAAGCAATAGAATGGAAAGACGGAAAAGTGTATGTTTTGGATCCATTATTTTTGTTTTATCTGAGATGGGGGAGAATGAATGGATAATATGCTGAAAGAGTATATCGAAAAGTTGAAATTAGTGGATACTGTAGAGGAATATGAGGAATTTATATCGAAGCTGCACCAGATGATGAAACAAGAAACATATAAGAATGATATTGTTCAAAATATCAGGAATAAGCAGAAATATATGGTAAACAAATTTTCGAAAGAATCTACCCGTGAAAATATGTTAAAAGCAAAAGAAAATCTGTTAATCTATTTGGATAGTATTTTGTGTGAAGAGTATGAGAAATCATCACAATTTATTCAAAGGGAGCTTGAGAGATTTCTGAGGAATTTTTATTTCTTTTTAGAAGCGTTTAGGGAAGCAAAACCGGATAAGAGAGCATCACTTACCACAGAAAATTTGCAAAAAATACAGATTGAAAATGAATATGATTTACAGCATTTGCTTTATGCAGTTATAAAACCACTATGTCCAGACGCCAGAAGAGAGGTAAATGATGATTCGGGAGTTGGAACAGTTAGAAGCGATATAAAAATTCTTTCTTTAAATACAATCATAGAAGCAAAGTGTACAAGAACATCAACAAACTTAAAAAAGCTGACAGAAGAAATAGAAGCTGATATTGTACATTATAAGGCGGATTATATATTCTTTTATATCTATGACAAAGAAAAAATTATAAAAGACAGGCATGCTTTTGAAACAAATTTTAACAGGAGTTTTGATGGAAAGGAAATCAGGATTATTATTTTGCAACCTGTCAATATGTAAAGGATAAATTTGACGGGACAGAGTTGGGTGAGAAAAGGCTCAGTGTCAGCAAAAGATGAGAAAAATGAGGTGATAATATGATTGCACCAAGAAAAGTAAAATTTGAGGCCAAGAAAAAGGAAAATGAAAATATTGAATTTCGTACATTTTTAAAATGCAATGCAGATGAAAAAGAATTGGACGAACAGTTCAAAAAACTTCATGAAGAGTTGTTTGCAAATTATGACTGCAGCAGATGTAGGAACTGTTGTAAGATGTACTGCGGAAGTATTCCGGAAGAAGATTTTGAGAAAGATGCAGAATATTTGGGAATTACGAAAGAAGAGTTCATAAAGTCTTATTTGATGAAAAAAGAAAGTGAAAACATATATGTAACTAAGCATCATCCATGTGATTTTCTGGAAAAAGACGGAAACTGTAAGCTGGGAGAATATAAACCTGAGAATTGTAGGAAATATCCATATACGGATCAGCCAGAGAGGTTACATAGTTTGTACAGTGTAGTGGAAACAGTAGAAGTCTGTCCAATCGCATTTGAAATATATGAGAGATTAAAAAAAGAATATGGATTTCGTTATAGAAGATAAAATATGAGTAGATAGGGAGCAGAAATGTTTTTAAGAGAATATTTAACAAAATATACAAAAGAAGAACTGTTAGATCAGGCAAGAAGTTTTGAAATCAAAAAGTGCTCAGGACTTCGAAAAGCTGATTTAATAAATAGAATTGTTGATACTTTTTGTGCCGAGGAAATGCTTAGAAGCAGATTGGCATGCCTTACAAAAGAACAGATGGACTTATTTCGGAAAGCTTGTATTTCCCCTACTGCTGTTTCTGTAAATGAAGTGGTAGATGCGATGCAGCTTTGCAGATATTGGATTGGATATTTTGAAGATCCAACTGACAGATTTTGCGTATTTGAAGATGTTGCTGTTGCCTTTTCTAAAATAGATGACAAAGCATTTCAATTGAAGCAATGTAGAAAAGGTTGGCTGGTAAAGTGCATACATTTCTTTATACAATACTATGGAATAGCGCCGATCGAAGTTATCTATGAAATGTATAGACAGAAAGTAAAGGACTCTATAGATGAAATGATAGGAATGCTTTGGAAAATGCCGGTTGATATTGTGGAATCGTGTCTTTTTACAATGGATAAACTTGGGATGGAAGGATGGCCAAAAGAGAACCCGTTATACTCAGAAAAAGGAATATTTGTGCATCTGCAGTTATTTGAAGATGCAGAATTTGATTATTTGCTTCGACAGCAGATGGATAAAGATTTTTATATCCCCTCAGCACAGCAGATAGATGAGATATGTAGAATTGGATATGAGGCAAGTTCGTCTGCATATAAAAAACTGGAATCTTTTTTTACTAAGAAATTGAAGTTTTCTTATGAGCAGGCAGTGACGTGGTGTCTGCAGGTGTGGGCAAATAGTTATGAAGGAGAATCACCATCAAAAATTATCAATAAAATGACGGAAGCCAATATTGAATTTGAAGAGAAGATGATAAATGAATTGCTAGAGTTACTTGTGGCGGCACATAACAATACCCGAATGAAAGAGAACAGAGGGTACAAACCAAGTGAAATGGTAAGAAAAAAGTCTGTCGATAAAATGCCAACAATTGTTCCGGCAAGTTCTAATGCAGCTGCAATTTTAAAGGATGCTGCACCGCAGTTGGAGGCTATGGGGGTGCCGGTTGACTTAAATGGAAATACAGATGTTATTCAAACAACAATGTTTCCGAGCGGGCTGAACGGGGAACCAATACGAGTAGAAAAGAAAATATATCCAAATGATCCGTGTCCATGTGGCTCAGGAAAGAAATATAAAAAATGTTGTGGAAAGAAGAATTGATGCTAAGAAAGGGTTTGGATCAGCTGCTATTGAGTTCTGTTTTAGGTGGTATACGCTGCTTTTGCAGAGTATAAGTTATAGCATTTTATTGATTTAGAGGTAGAATTTGAAAAGATAGTTATAAATATGTAGGAAAAGGTTCCGGTAAATCGGGAAGGAATTTTGTACTAAATAGATTAGAAGAAATTTTTTGATATATTTCCTATAATATTAACAACTGTAAGGGGTATATTCATATATGATTTGACCCAATATTATGTTGTGATGGAAACTAAGATAACTTTTTATAGAGTTTTTTGCGTACAACCCAAAGAAAAGGAGTCTGACCATGAACGTATATGAAGAAATAGACCAGGAAACAATGATGTTGCTTTTAAGTTCACTGTGTAAACGGACGCTGAGATGAATAGCGAGGTGAGAGTTTCACAGAAAATGTTCTGGGTAATATAATATGAAAAGAAAAATGCGTTCTGCTTTGGCGGGGCGTTTTTCTGTGAAAAGATTTATAGAAAGTAAGATAGGAAATTGTGAAGAATATGATATAATTCTTAAGTGAAGTATCACATTTTTAGCAGGTAAAAAGAGCAGTTTCTGAAAAGTGTGGAACTGCTCTAAATGTGATTCTTCATAATTGTACCAATTCGCGGACGTTTTTCTGAAAAGTATATGGGGATTGTATTTTTCAAATCTTCTCAAAAAGCAATAAAATCAAGCGGTTTATGGCTGAATATATATGCGTTTAACTACAAATTTCTGTTTTAAGGCACGTCAATAAGACCTCCCATAGGGAGGACTGTTGAAACATATGAAATAAAAGCAAGGTTAGTTACGATAAGTATACGACCTTCCAAGGTATGTCATACTACTGCAACCACAGGCAGGGCATATGTGAATATCATAATTCCAGACTTCTTTCAGAAGTTCCGCAACCGAAAGTCCGGTATACCGTTGTTTGAATTTTTGATATCCTTGTAGTTTGAAGATGATTCTTAAACTTTCCGACTTCGTGCGGTTGTTCAGAAAACCATAGTAGCGGATTTTCTGGAAGCCGGACGGTAACACATGCATAAGGAAACGTCGGATAAATTCCTTATTTTCAAGTGTTACTGTTTTGGTTTCGCCGGATTTGTAATCACGAGCCGCAAAGGAAACGTGTGTATCTGTTACAGATTGAATACGTGTATTCGTAATGGCAATTCGATGAGTGTAACGCCCCAAATATTCAATAGCATTACCGAAGCCGTTAAAGGTCTCTTTGATGTACGGACACCAATCCATCTTGTAAAGAGAATCACGGAACTCATTCCAAGAGTAAGAATTCCGAAGTTCTGCACAGGAAGACGAGAAAACAAGTTTGCCGGTGACATAGTACTTTTGCAGATAGCAAAGAAACTTTCCACGAAATACTTTTGCCATTACGCGAACTGGAATAAAGAACTTTTCGCCACATCTGCGAAGTTTTTGGTCGACGGACAGACCACCGCCTGAAACAATGCAATGAATGTGAGGATGAAAGTTTAGTGTTTGTCCCCAAGTGTGCAGAACCTGAATGATGCCGGGTGTTGCTCCAAGATACTTCCTGTCTCTTGCGAGTTCAAGAAGTGTTTCAGAGGAGCATCTGTGTAACAGAGAATACAGAAGTTTCTGATTCCCATAAATCAAAGGGTTCAGTTCATGAGGAACCATAAACACTACGTGAAAATAAGGAGAATCAATGACTTCCGCACGCCGCTTGTCAATCCAAAATTCTTTCAGGATTGCCTGACAGTTGGGACAGTTGCGGTTGCGGCAGGAATTATTGTGAAATTCCATGTGTCCACAGTCAGAACACTGGGTGATGTTGTAGCCAAGGCTACCGGATTTACAATTCAAGATAGCATGTGCTGCTTTTTCCTGTACGCCTGATACATAAGAATCCGAAGACTGGAAATCCTCATAGGAATACAGAAAAATCTGTTGGATTTTGGAAGGTTTATTCAAGGAAATCACCTCCCATCATGTCGAAAGGACTAACCGCTTTATGCATACTGTTAGTGGCAAGATGAACATAAATGGATGTTGAAGCCAAAGATTTATGCCCCAAATATGCCTGAATGGTCAGAAGGTCTGCACCATTTTCATAAAGGTGAGTGCCAAAAGCATGGCGGAAGGAATGGCAGGTAATACGTTCAGGCCATCCAAGCCGTCTTTCGTGTTCGTGGATATGCCTGGAAAGATAAAAAGTATCAATCGGCTGCGATTTATCACGTTGTTTTGGGAAAAGCCAGTCCACAGGCTTATCATAAGCAAACCAGTATTGTGAAAGGATTTCCAATGCTGTTTTTGACAGGAGAGCATAACGATCCGAACGATTCTTGCCATGAGAGATATGAATCCGCATGTTGCGACGTTCAATATCCTGATATTTCAGATGACAGACTTCGCCAATTCTGAGACCGGAAGAGTACATGAGGGAAACCATGGCTTTTTGCTTCAAGTCCGGAATGGTGGAGATGAAGGTTTTTACTTCTTGCTGGGAAGGTACGTAAGGCAGGTAATTATCAAATTTACGAAAAGGAAGTTGTGTCGCATCCCAAGGTTTGTGAAGTACGTAAATGGTAAAGAAACGTAATTGAGAGATAACGGCGTTCATGGTACGATCTGAAAGAGAACGGGTATCTTGAAGCCATCTAACAAACTGACGCATCTCATCCCAGGTAACATCTTCCGGGGATTTGTGAATCACGTCAGTTAAGAAGTCAAAGTATGCAAGGATGTATGTGGAGTAACTTTTGATCGTATGGTCGGTAAGACCACGGAGAGAAATCATCTTTCTGTAAGAATTAAAATATTTGTTCATAATGAACCTCCTGAAATAAATGTTGCTTGTAGTAAATAGTGAAAACAAACAGCAAAACGGAGGTGGGCGAATAAAAAAATCAGATATGTAATTGTTGAATGATACAAAATGTGATAGCTTAATCATAGCAGTTCTTTTGTTGTGTGAGTTTGTTGTGTTAGGGGTAATTCAACAATATAACATATACAAAAAAACTGCTACTTTTATTTGAAAAAAGCAACGATTGTATTGTACGTAATGCTAGCCATCGCGCTAGCGATTTGGTACAATTAGAGTAATTAATATGAGACTAAAAGCGAAAAATGTATTTAAACCTGGAACGTATCCGGAATATACATATGTCTCCAGAAATTATGAAAATACAGGTATATCATATGAATTACGTTTAAAGCAGGCATTGAGAACAGCGGGTTGCCTTACATCATTAATTGGACCATCAAAAATAGAAAAAACAATATTATGCGAAAAGGTAATTGGATTTGACAATATTGTTGAATTTTCTGGTACAGATTTTAACAGTAACACAGATTTTTGGGCAACTGTTGCTGCAAAAGTGGGGTTGCCCTATAAAGGAGAATTGATGACAGAAAGAGCGGTTAATGAAGGAAATAGTAAGGACACAGATGGTAAAAGTGAAAAGTATGTTCTAGCGAAAGATATCGTTATTCAATATTATAAAGAGCATGATAAAGTATTAGTAATTGATGATTTTCATTATGCTTCGAAAGCGATGCAGACAAAAATGGCACAACAGCTTAAAGATGTAATCAGAGGGGAATGAAAGGTGGTCGTAGTTTCTCTTCCTCACAGGGCAGAGGATGCAATTCGGCAGAATGCAGATTTGTCGGGAAGATTGAGTTTGATTAATATCGAGGCGTGGGAAAAAGAGGATTTAAAAGAGATTGTTTTAAAAGGGTTTAAACAGCTTGATATCAAGATAACAGATGAAGTTGCGGAACAGTTGGCAGTTGAATGCCCTGGATTCATCCACGGTTTTTCCGGATTTGGAAAAATTCATCAAAAGCAAAGCAATAGATGCAGTTACAACAGCCGCAATGGTGGAAATCAGGATAATCTGGTTATATACGTTTTTCATGATTTCTGAAGCTTTGTCCCAGATGGTAGCAGCCATAACTGGTTGTACATTACAGGCAATTAGAGTGAAGACAAGGAAGGTAGTATAGAGATATTTTCCATAGTTCCGATGATGTTTCATGCCCGGTGGGGCTTCTTTGTGTACATGGTTTTTCAAGTAAATGAACCTCCTTCATAAAAAGAGGGCAAAGTGAGATCTTTCACTTTGCCCTGGCTTATAGTTTTCCTGCCTCATAAAAGCTTCAGTCCAGTCAATACGGAGGAACGCTTATTCCATATTTAGTTGTGATACTCCTTTCCATGCACTAAAAAACGCAGCTTGCACCAGAGAAGAGGCATTCTCTGGAAAGCTGCGTTTTCGCTACATATAATTTTGACAGTATCATTCTAACATGGGTAGATTTTCCTGTAAATCGCAGAAGTGTGCCAGATTATGATATCTTTCTGCCGTATGTATGCTTAGCTTAAGAAGAAATTACTCTTTTTTTAAAAATGAAAAAGATACATTTGCTTAAGTGAGTAAAAAAAGTAATATAAAAAAGAATTTGTTAAATAAATTAACAAAATAAGAATAGAAATTGACTTATATGGGAGGATAATATATAATAGAATTTATAAGAAAGGGTGAGGAGGTCGAATATGAAACAGAATATAATTCGTCTTGTTGCAATAGAAATAGATAATGTAAAGAATGTGAAGCATGGGAGATTAGAGCTTGCTAAAAGTAAGAAAGGAAGTATTCTTGGAATTTATGGTCAGAATGGTTCTGGAAAAACGGTCGTTGTTGATTGCATGGTTTTACTAAAATGTTTGTTTGGTGGGAAAAAGATTCCATCAAATTTTTATTACTATATTAACTCTCAGAGTGAGATGGCTCATGTGAAGTATTGTTTTGAAGTTGATACAGATTTGGGAAAAAGTTATGTAGAGTATGAGGTAGAACTTTTAAAAAACGGAGAGTTTAGTTTTTGCATTAGTAAAGAGAAACTCAGCGTTAGAGAAAATGTTGAGGGAAAGACAACTAGATTGACTCCAGTTTTTGATTATCAAAGGGGAGAAAAAGAACTATTCCATCCTAAAAAGTTTTATAGATATTATGAAAATAAGATAGAGAGTATGGTTGCACTTGGAATTGCACAACAGGCTACAGAAAATTTTAATGAGGAGAAACAAAGAACTGAAGTTAGTTCATTTTTATTTTCCAAAAAAGCTCAAGACGTATTTGCAAAGGCAGAAGACGATGTAGCAAAAATTTTTCGTTTCAGTAGTATTCTACAGAATTATGGGATATATGATTTGGCAGTGATAGAAAATGAGTATTATGCACTTTTGGCATTGAATTTGGATATGATACCAGTTAATATTGGTTGGTCAGATTCTGTAAGATCTCGGATTAGTGGAATTATGCTTCGGCTTACTGATATTAACGTAGTTGCAAAAGAAATATACCCTTATGTAGCAAATACGATAAAACAGATTAATATTGTTATGCAGGCATTGATTCCCGAAATTCAGCTTGAAATTTATAATGCTTTTGATAAGCTCATGGAAAATGGGAAAGATGGAATTCAATTTGAGATTATTACATTGCGGGGAGGCGCAAGGATTCCCCTTTTATATGAGTCAGCAGGTATTAAAAAGCTGATTTCTATCTGTAGTAATTTGGTTGCATGCTACAATCGGGAATCTTATTGTTTAGTAGTAGATGAACTAGATTCGGGAATTTACGAATATCTTTTGGGAGAGTGTCTAGAGGCTATGCAGGAAAAGGCAAAGGGACAACTTATTTTTACATCCCACAATTTGCGCCCTTTGGAAATTCTTGAAAATGAATTCTTGATTTATACAACTGTAAATCCAGAGAATCGTTATATTAAATCCGCTTACATTAAAAATACACAGAATACTAGATTGTCTTATCTGCGTAGTGTTAAACTAGGTGGGCAAAAAGAGAAATTATATAATGAAACTAATATTTATGAAATAGAACTGGCAATGCGCAGAGCGGGAAGGGTGGGAATAAATGACCGATAAAATTATCCTGTTTCTCGTAGAGGGACCAACAGATGAGGATACGTTAGCCCTAATTTATTCAAAGATTGTAAAAGACCATGATATTAAATTTGAGGTATTGCATACAGATATTACAGCAGATGAAGAAATGACAGTGAAATATATTGAAGTCCGGATTAAAAAGGCGGTAGATATATATTTACAAAGGAACCCATTTCTTAAGAAAAGCGATATTCTTAAAGTTATTCAGATTATAGATACGGATGGAGCATTTGTTCCAAGTACATTTGTCAAACAATCAGATACGGGAAAAACGGAGTATTTTGATACGTATATATCAGCCAAAAATAAAGATCGTTTGATTCGGAGAAATATTAGCAAACGAAATATTGTGTATAAATTAGTGCATTCAGAAGATATTGCTGGTTTTCCTTATGAAATTTATTACTTTTCCAGAAATATAGAACATGTATTGCACAATATTGCGGAAGATTTGACAGATGAAGAAAAGGAAGATTTAGCATTTGAAATAGCAGATAGGTACAGTGAGTGTCCAGAGGATTTCCTGAAATTATTATATGAAGGAGACTTTTACGTTGCAGGAACATATAAAGATACATGGAATTTTATCATGGAAAATGGGAATTCTTTAAAACGCCATTGTAATATGTCGGTGTTCTTTGAAAAATTAGGAATAACAATAAACGTTAAATAAAACACTTCAGGGGGAGAATCTCCCCCTGAAGTATTTTAAATATTTTGTTTAATAATCCTTGTAATAATCCCCACTGCAACATTCCGTTCTTCGTTAATATGTGTTACAACAAAGGACACCTTATCTTTCTTCCCAACGGTGCGGCTGTCGTAGCAACTGTGAGCAATGGCGTTGACACCCAGTTCTAACCGGTCAAAAACAGTTCCTTTGTGGATGTCTTCCACCGTTCCGGCATATTCTCCCTATACCCGACAATTTTTCAGATTTTTTTGCTGGTGTTGCCTTCTACGCTTTTTACATCGGCGTGGATGGAGAGCGTTTCCGGGGAATTTCCCTGAATAGTTAAGATCCGAACCAGAATATGTTCCCCTATCTGGAATCGTTGTCAGATTATTCTAGTATGGGTGAATTTTTTTAATTGTAGAGGTTTGTCAAGTTGAGATGAAGAAATAAAAATTTGATATATAAAGAGTTAGCCAAAATGTTTCGATATATGAATTACAAGAATATTGTAAGATACAAACGGTTAATATAGTGATA
>OAUG01000328.1_pt1 | contig 20856 bp, 17 predicted proteins | sample 1476141 | NCBI WGS metagenome assembly OAUG01 (sample SAMEA2580007, study PRJEB22360) | human gut metagenome | biome: human gut; feature: human-associated habitat; material: faeces | place: Denmark | collected 2008/2010 | reverse complement strand
CATAATTCAAATTTTTATCTTTTATTTTCTACTTTAGCTTTCCAGTAGTCATGCTGTATTATATAAAAGCCATTTATTAAAAAATATGTTCGTGATAGAATTAAATTATAGGATAAAATCCGCTATTAAAATTATAAAAGGAGCTGCAACATGAACGAGATAAAATGCCCACATTGCCATAAAGTTTTTACAGTTGATGAATCTAGCTACGCTGATATTTTAAATCAAGTTCGTACTAAAGAATTTAATGAAGAAATTCATGAAAAACTAGAACAAATTAAGAATCAGCATAGTAGCGAATTAGCTTTAGTAGAAGAAAAAACTAAAAATTCCTTTGATAAACAACTCCTACAGAAAGAAAAGGAGCTTGCCGACCTTCAAGCTAAGCTTGATTCTGGTGAGCAAGATAAAAAGATTGCGATATCTTCTGTTGAGGCTGATATGAAAGAAAAACTTACTGAGCAGGAAAAGAAAATTACAGAACTTGAAACAAAAGTAAAGTCGATTGAAAAAGAAAAAGAATTTGAAGCCAAACAAGCGTTAGCGGATAAAGAAAAAGAACTATTAGAGCTTACTGCAAAAATGAATGCGCTTCAAACGGATAATAAATTAAAAATTACAGAAGCTAACTCAGAAAAAGAAAAAGAAATTGCCGAACTGAAATCAAAACTTCAACTTCAAGAAAAAGAAGCTGAATTGGAGAAGAACTCTATTAAAGAGAAATTTGATAGCGAGATCAAACAAAAAGAAGAAACGATTGCCTTCTATAAAGATTTCAAAGCTAAACAATCTACTAAAATGGTTGGTGAAAGTCTTGAACAGCATTGTGAGATTGAATTCAATCGCCTTAGAATGACTGCTTTTCAAAATGCAGAATTTGGTAAGGATAATGATGCTAAAACTGGTAGTAAGGGCGACTATATCTATCGAGAACACGATGAGAATGGTACAGAGATCATTTCTATAATGTTCGAGATGAAAAACGAAGGCGACGAGACTGCAACCAAAAAGAAAAACGAACACTTTTTTAAAGAATTAAACAAAGATAGGAATGAGAAAAAATGTGAATATGCCATCCTAGTTACTATGCTTGAATCGGACAATGAACTATATAATAATGGAATTGTGGACGTTTCTTATGAATATGAAAAAATGTATGTGATTCGTCCTCAATTCTTTATCCCAATTATTACGCTTCTTAGGAATGCGGCGCTCAATTCTCTGAAATATAAGCAAGAGGTTGCTTTGATGCGGGAACAAAATATAGATATTACGAATTTTGAAGAAGACTTAGATATGTTCAAATCTGCTTTTGCCAAAAATTATGATTTGGCTAGTCGGAAATTCAAAACTGCAATTGATGAGATTGATAAGACGATTACTCATCTACAAAAAACTAAAGATGCACTTCTCTCATCTGAAAATAATCTAAGACTAGCTAACAACAAAGCTGACGATTTAACGGTAAAGAAGCTAGTTAAAAATAATCCAACGATGAAAGAAAAATTTGCGATATTGGACGGAGAGAATAAAATTGAAAATTAATCTTACTGGTAATCCTTATATTTTTCAAGATAAAGAGATTGAACTAAAAAATAAGAACTTCATTTTTGGCAAGAACGGATCTGGAAAGTCTACACTTTGTGACCTAATTAAACTGCAAAAACATTATTTTAAAGTTGAGAGAGATAAAGAAGGAAAGCTAATTGAAGTTATTGATAATGACCGTAAAGTATTAGCAGATGACCAGGAAGATAAATTTGATGTTCGTATTTTTCAAGGCTTTGAAAGTGTTATTGGAGAAGATAACAGTCTCAATGCAATTGCATTAAGTGGTGAAAATAAAGATGTTGTTAGTAAAATCAAAAAAGCAGAACAAGACCTTAAGTCTTTAGGGGAAGAAAAAGCAGAGCTTACAAAAGCATATATTAAAGCTAAGAAGAAATTCGACGATCAAGATAGTAAAATAGATAACTGGTACAAACGAGCGGCAAAATCAATTAAAGAAAATACTCAGTATCAAGTCGAGCCAAACTATAATAAAGCTAAGTTTCAAAGAGATTTAGAAAAAAAAGTAAAAGTTACAAATTTAGAGGAACTAACAAAGACAATTACAGAAACACCTAAAAATCCAGTTAAACAACATTTATTATATATCCCTAATCTAGGTAGCTTACTGAATAGCGTAAATGAAATTTTAGTGAAAACCGTAGAGATTTCTCATAAGTGTGAAGAGCTAGACAATCCAATTAAAGAAACTTTTGCAAAAGATGGATTAAGACTTCATAAAGAAGACGATCAGTGTCTATTTTGTGGAAATAAGTTAACAAAAGAAAGATTAAGTAAGTTAAATCGACATTTCAATGAAGAATACAAAAAATTAGAGCAAGAAATTTTAAGTTTTAACATTGAAAAGGTTGCTTTCCAGAAATTAAATCAACAAGAGTTCTATTCCAATTTTGATGTTGAAAAGATAAACGCTAGCGTATTGGAAAAACAAAATGAAGTAAACATTTTTATTGAAAGCCTGCAGAAAGCGATCGCCGAAAAAAAAGAAGACATTACGAAGATTTTCAAAAAGCTGGCTTTGGTTCTTCCAGAAATTGACAATTTACAGAAAGAAATTGATGAATTAATAGTTAACAATAACGAATTCGGTAATAACCTATCAAAAAATATAAGCGATGCAAAATGTAAGGTTAGACTTCATTTAGTTGCTATTGAATGCGAAAAATTTAGCTTTGATGTTGAAAAGAATAATTTGGATAATTTTAAAAAGCAAATTCCGGATACAACGGAAATTACCGAACGTATTAAAGATAAAAATGAGGAAATTCAAAATTTTAAAGCTCAGCAAAAAGACACAACTAAAATTACAAACTTAATAAATGAGCGCTTAAAGAAATCTGGCAAAGAAGATTTGCAGCTTGTTAAAGTTGAAGACGATGGACTTGAGAAATATGAAGTCCATGACGGAGAAGGAAAAACGCGTTCGATAAGCCACATTTCAACCGGAGAAAAAAATATTATTGCATTTCTATACTTCATCTATTCACTTGAGGACATAGATAACCAGTCAGGTAAACCCAAAATAATAATTTTCGATGATCCGATGAACTCAAATGATGATACCATGCAGTATTTGATAATAACTGAATTACAAAAGCTATACCAAGGAAAAGAGATTAGTAAATTTAATCCTCAGGATGACTATTTTCTTTGCTTAACTCATAATATTCATTTTTATCTCAATATCCAACCTCATGGGAATTTTAAAGATCAAAATGGAAAAACAAAGTATGATAAAAACAATTTTTACAGGATTGAAAATCATAAATTGAAATTAGTAACGAACGAAAAAGAGGATTTTAAAACGAATTATGCGGGCCTTTGGGTTGAACTGAACGAGCTTTGCGAACATGATTTTAAATATGCTATTTTAAATTCAATGCGAAGAATCATCGAGACTTTTGTAAAGTTCAACAATTTAAATCCACAGGCTTTTTACAAAGATAATGAACAATATCTGAAACTTTTTAATGTTAATTCTCATTCGATTGATGATTTGACTCAGGAGCAGTTTACAGAAACGACGGATGAGTTAAAAAAAATATTTGAAAATATTTTTAAGGAGAATGAGTTTGAAGATCATTTCAATAACTATTGGGCGAAATAAATTAACTCTCTATCCATTTAGTCACGCAAACTAGCAGAGAGATAAAAAGAAAACAGGACTTGTTCAAAGAACGAGTCCTGTAAGTTTGCCGTAGAGTTTCTCAAGTTCTTCTATTAAATAGTTTTATAAAATAGTGTTTTATGGAACCCTAGCTTTTAGAAGAGCTTCGTTTATTCGTCAGAACGGTGGGTAAGCGAGGGTCTTTTTTTGGTAGCGCTTGTTCCTAACTGAAAAGAAGAGTAGAATATAGGAGAATAGTAACGAAAAGTCAGGAGGAATCAAGGATGTCAGGACACAGCAAATGGAGCAACATTCAAGGGCGTAAAAATGCACAAGATGCCAAACGTGGGAAAATTTTCCAAAAAGTTTCAAGGGAAATCTATATGGCGGCAAAAGCAGGTGGCCCTGACCCCACAATGAATCCTGCTTTACGTTTAGCAGTCGATAAAGCTAAGTCAGCCAATATGCCCAATGATAATATTGCGCGCGCCATAAAAAAAGCCAGTAGTGCTGGTGAAGGGGAACATTATGACGAGGTAACTTATGAAGGATACGGGCCAGGTGGCGTGGCAATTTTAGTTCATGCACTAACAGATAACCGCAACCGAACGGCCACCAATGTTCGCGTCGCGTTTACTCGAAATGGTGGCTCTTTAGGTGAAACGGGTTCGGTGAATTATATGTTTGATCGTAAAGGCTATATTGTCATTAAGAGAGAAGATCATGCAATTGAGGAAGACGACATGCTAGAAGTCGTTTTGGAAGCAGGCGGCGAGGATTTAGAAACATCACCAGAAGTATTTGAAATTTACACAGCACCAGAAGATTTTACAGCGGTTCGCGATGCTTTAGAACAAGCAGGTTATTCATTAGCACAAGCTGAATTAACAATGGTTCCGCAAACCTTACTAACCTTGAACGATGAACAAAAAGCGCAATTAGAGCGTTTGGTTGACAAGTTAGAAGACGATGATGATGTGTCAGAAGTATTTACCTCTGCAGAAAATCTATAAAATAAAGGGATGCTTGGCGTCCTTTTATTCATAAAATGAAAGCGGATACAGAATGGAGGGCATTTTGAAAAAGAGAATTTGTTTACAAGCAATCAGGGAAGAAGCGGAAGCCTATTATCGTAACGGTGATTTTTATTGCTCGGAAGCGATTGTGGCGACCATTCGGCAACACTTCGATGCGGAGATTCCCATTGAAGCTGTGGCCATGGCTTCTGGGTTTCCTGTAGGTGTTGGAGGAGCGAAGTGTATTTGTGGTGCTCTTTCAGGCGGGGTTATGTGTCTGGGCTACTTTTTTGGTCGGACAGAAGCCAAAGGAGAACAAGTAAATAAAACGATGGCTTTAGCCAACGAATTGCATCAAAGTTTTCGACAAAAGCATCGAGTGGTTTGCTGCAGTATTTTGACAAGTAAAATGACGATGGGTTCACCTGAGCATATGGAACAATGCATTGGCTTTACTGGAGAAATCGCTGAAACAACCGCAAAAATTATTGCACGAGAACTTGCTTACGAATTAGTCTAGTAAAAAATGAGAGAGGAGCAACCAGATTCATTCACCTGAATCTGGTTGCTCCTCTCTCATTTAATGCGTAATCAATTAACCAAGTACTTTTTCATAAGCTTCCACTTGAGATAAGACACGTTGGAGCTGTAATTCATTTTCAATATAGTTGATTGAATTACCTAAATCTTCTTGGCGGTTTGTTTCTAAACGATCGACTTCTTTTTTTGCTTCGTTCAATAAGTGTAGAACTTCTTCCTTAGATAACATGTACTCACCTCCTTGCGCAGTTCATCTACTATTAGTGTACTCCTTTTTTTCAAAAAAGGGCAATAATAGGATATTAAAAAACAAAAATAGCGGTTAGAACCGCTATTTTTGTTTACTCATGGCGTTGTTGTGCTAAAATCGCTTCGATTCGTTCTCTTTGATCTGCCAAAAAGTGAGGCAAATAAAGGGGGATTTCATCAAAGTTTGAACTTTGATTTTCATAGGCTTCGGCATCTAGCAGGCCTTTTTGTGTGGCTACTTCAAATAATAAGTGGTTCGGTTCTCTAAAATACAATGATTTGAAAAATTCGCGGTCTTTAATTCCTGAGTTTGTAAAATTCTTTTCCTCTAACAGGCTATCAACTTGCGTTAATTCTTGCGTATCTTCCACCCCAAAGGCGACGTGATGAACGCCACCAATTCCTTCAATGGCAAGCGGATTGGTACGGTCATCAATGATATGAACCTCTTGATAAAACTGTGGATGATGATTTTCCAGAACGGTTACTTCATGTGCAGTTTCAAAAAAAGGTACTGTTTCTTTTTCATGCCAATGTAAATAATCCACTAAAGGTTGTTTGGTAGCTGCGGCATATTGGACGCGTAATTGAATTGCATCAATGCCTAAAATTGCATGTTCTACTGGAATTTCAGCATGCTCAGCTGGAAAATAATCTTCCGCATTTTCAAATTCACGTAACGGAACAAGCGCCATTTGCGTATTATCGGGCGCTTCAAAACGCAAAATTGGGTGTTGGTTAAATGTTTCCACACCATAGTGGCAGATACCCGCTTGCTCAAGACGTTCTGCCCAAAAATCCAAAGAGGTGCGCGTTGGTACTTTTAAAATAGTTCGTTCAATCGTATTTGTTCCAAAGGATTGATCTTGGCCATCATTCAATTCAAAAAAAGTTAATTCGGTACCTGTTCGTTGCTCATTATCTGAGAAAAACAAGTGATACATGGTGTGATCGTCTTGGTTGATCGTTTTCATTAGTAATTTTAATCCCAGTGTATTATGATAGAAGTCAAATGTAGGCTTTATCAATCGATTTAAAATAGAGATGTGATGAATTTGTGCATACATAGTAAAATTCCTTTCTTGGAGGTTTATTAAATGAAACAATTTTTTCAAAAAGGGTCGAAACCTAATCAATTAGTTGTCGCTTTCCATGGTAATGGTGGCAATGAATATCAATTATTAACGACCATCGCAACCCTTTATCCAGAAGCGAGTGTTCTAAGTTACTTAGGGACAGAAGGTGTAGGCGAACAGCGACGCTTTTTTGCGCCATTAGTCAATGGAGCATTACCTCGTGCTAACTTTGATGAGCGAGTGACGGCGTTTCTAGAAGAAGTTTGGCAACCGCAAAAGTTATACGATGAAGTTATTTTTATAGGGTACTCTAACGGTGCCAATTTTATTTTAGGCCTGTTAGAAAAGAACCCGACTATTGCTAACACTGTTATTTTACTGCATCCAAGCAATTTAGGCTATCAATATGTATCTGGTGAGTTTGCGACAAAAGTGATTGTCACAACAGGGGCTCAGGATGAGTTGAGTATTCCGGGACAAGTTCTTTCTTTAGCTAATCAATTAAAGAAACATTTTCCAGTCGACTTTTTACTAGTGGATGGCGGTCATGGCTTATCAGAAGAAGAAGTAACGAAAATAAAAGAAGTTCTTTAAAAAACAAGCTGCAACCTTTGCTAATAAGTGGTTGCAGCTTGTTTTTTTCTTGTGTGTAACTAAAAATGAATGCCAGTAATTGATAATAGAGAGGACTACAAAATTAACATCTTATTATCTTGAAATAGCTAATTTTATTCTTTAGTCATTAGTATAACGTGACCAACCCCACCACTTAGGCATTAACTCTTTTAACCGAACTATTTCTCGTTTTTGATAATCAACTAAGATTTCTGTATCAGCATTTTTAGGAGAAAGCTGGAGCAATAATTCTCTACAAGCACCACAAGGCATACCAGAAATTCCATTAGGAACATCGTCCCGAAAAGTAATAATTCGTTTAATCACTGTCTGTCCACTATCGGCATACATATTCAAAGCGGCAACTCGTTCTGCACATAAATCTAGAACACCACAACAGCTTTCAAAACAAAAGCCGGTAAATAATTGTCCATCTTCTGCCTCTAGGGCACAGACGACATGGTGTGTGTAAATAAATGGTGTTACTTCTTGAGGATGGTATTCTTTCTTTGCGTATTCATACATTTTTTTCCAAATATCCATGAATAAATTCTCCTTTATTTTTAGTTAGAATTATTATAGCAAATGTTCACACACAAAGAATAAAAAATAGAAGCATAAGAATGGATCATACTGAGATAGTAAGTGATAATCCTTATGCTTCTAAAAAATTATTTGTCAATAATCATTTTCGCAAGGGCAAAGTCTCCTGCGTAAGGTTCATCTACGCCGTTTACTTTTTGATAAAGGTCGGCGCCTTTACCAGCTAAGACAATCGCATCATCAGCCGTTGCGCTTAAAGATAATGCGTGAGCAATTGCTTCGCCACGATCTAAAACGGTGTAAACAGGCATTTCTTTGGTAATATGGGCTTGAATTTCTTGGCAAATTTTTGCTGGATCTTCACTGGCTGGGTCATCGGTTGTTAGGACTGCAACATCAGCCAATTCAGAAAGAACCCTACCAAAGTCTTTGCGGCGAGAAATCGCTTTGTCTCCCGTGCTACCGACAAGAACAATTAAGCGGCCGTCAGGATGTTCTTCACGGACAAAGGTTAAAAGATTCTTCAAACTGTCATAGTTATGAGCGTAATCAACATAGACGGTTGCACCGTTGGTATTCGTTAAAGATTCCATCCGGCCAGGGACGGTGGTTGCTGCGATCCCTTGTTGACACTCTTCTTTTGAAGCTCCCACAAGGACACTAGCAATCGCCGCACTTAACGCATTACCTTTGTTAAAATCACCACCTAAACGAAGGTGATAAGAGCCGGCCAATCCTAACGCATCTGCAGGACTTTCAACGATAAAACGTAAGGAATCCTCTGAAGAAACAGCGAATGAATAGTCAACTTCTGAAGCTGGCTGACTGCCATAGACAATGGCAGGGACTTCTTGCTGTTGTGCGGTTTCTTTAAGTAATGGAAAATAATCAGCTTCGTGATTCAACACAATGACTTTAGAATGTGTAATCAATTGACGTTTGCAATAAAAGTAATCGTCAAAGGTTGGATGTTCAATTGGACTGATATGGTCGGGGGTAATGTTTAAAAAAATGCCGACATCAAAAAACAGCTTGTAGACACGATTAGTTTTGTAGGCTTGGGAAGAAACTTCCATAATAAAATGAGTCATCCCGTTAGCAACAGCGGTTGCCATCATTCGATACAAGTCCAAAGATTCGGGTGTAGTCAATGCAGATTTAAAGAATGTTTTGCCATCTAATGTCGAATTCATGGTAGAAAGCAAGGCTGTTTTTTGTTGTGTAGCAACATCTAAAATATATTTGGTGAAATAAGCCGCTGTTGTTTTACCTTTGGTTCCAGTAAAGCCAATCAGTTTTAATTTATTTTGTGGATAATCATAAAAAGCCATGCTTAACACAGCCATTGCTTTTTTAATGTCAGTCACGATAATTCCTAGTTGCGCCGGAACCTCATAAGGCACCTCAGAAACATAGATTTCTAGGCCGTCTTTTACAGCATTTTCTAAATAGATTTCTTTAAAGTTTAATCCTTTACAAAAAAAGAGTGTTTCTGCTGTTACGTCTCTCGAATCGTAAGAAAGAGCCGTTACTTCTCGTTGACCTAACGTGTCGGAAAGGGTCAAGTGCCAGCCTTCTGGTGAAATAAATTCTTTTAATAAATCTTCTTTTTCTAAGCAATCGCGAATTGCGAATAATGAAATCGTCACTTTTTTTGCCTCCAAACGTTTCAACGAAATTTCAAAACTGATGTCATTATAGCATTATTTTTCTTTTAAAAAAACCATCTCGTTAGCGTGAGAAAATCCATGAGAAATGTTAAAATAGGATAATTCTTCGAGAAAGTCGTTGCATATCCCAAGATGAACAATTAAAATAAAGAAAGCATACTCAAAGAATATTGGAGGACAAAATGATCAATCAACCAAATTCAGTTGATCAACCAATCCTGACGAACCAAGAAAAAATGGTCAAAGGCTCAGCTTGGATGACAGCTAGTAATATTATCTCCCGCATGTTAGGGGCGATTTACATCATCCCCTGGTACGCTTGGATGGGCGAGCACGGAAACGAAGCGAACAGTTTGTTTTCAATGGGGTATACGATTTATGCCTTATTCCTAATGATCTCTACCGCCGGAATTCCAGGTGCGATTGCCAAGCAGACCTCGCATTATAATTCATTGAACGAATATAAAATTAGTCGACAGCTTTTTTATCGTGCCTTACAACTAATGGGTGGCTTAGGTGTGGTTTTTGCTATTGTGATGTATTTGGCATCTCCGGCATTAGCAGCTTTGTCTGGCGGAGGACCTGAATTAGTTCCAACGATGCGTTCATTAAGTTTAGCCGTTTTAGTTTTCCCAAGCATGAGTGTCATTCGCGGTTATTTCCAAGGAAATCAAGAAATGATGCCCTTTGCTTTATCACAAATTGTTGAACAAGTAGCACGAGTTTTTTACATGTTATTAACCGCTTTTATTATCATGAAAGTCTTTGAAGGTAATTACGTTACAGCGGTGACCCAAGCCACTTTTGCGGCATTTATTGGGATGCTCGCAAGTTTTGCGGTTTTAGGTTATTACATGTACAAACAAAAACCATTATTTGATTATTTAGAAGAACACAGCGCCAATGAACATGAGATTGCCCCAAAAGAGTTATTGATTGAAACTTTTAAAGAGGCGATTCCTTTTATCGTAGTTGGCTCAGGAGTGACTGTCTTTAAACTTGTCGATCAGTTTACTTTCTCAAACTTTATGCGTTTGTTTACGGATTATTCAGATACCCAATTACGAGAGCTTTTCGGTATTTTTAATGCCAATCCGGACAAATTAACCATGATTGTCGTGGCTTTAGCGACTTCGATTTCGGCTACTGGATTACCGTTGATTACAGAAGCGGTCACCTTAAAAAATCACCGTGAGTTAGCGCGTTTGATTAGTAATAATTTACAACTTTTTGTGTTTGTAATGTTGCCAGCAACGTTCGGTATGATTGTTTTAGCGCAACCACTATACACTGTTTTTTACATGCCAGATGCTTTAGGTACTTCTTTATTAGTGCAAGCTTGTTACGCTAGTTTATTCTTGGGCTTGTATATGTTGGTGTCAAATATGTTGATGGGGATGTATGAAAATCGTGACGCAATGCGTTATTTAGGAATTGGTTTAGCAGTGAAATTAATCGTGCAATTCCCCGCAATCCGTTTATTTGAAGTTTACGGTCCGTTATTAGCAACGATGATTGGCTTTACGGTTTCTTGCGTATTGATTCTAAGAAGAATTCGTCAAGTTACACGTTTTAATTACAAATTAACCTTACGGCGAACATTGTTAATGTTCTGTATTACAGTCATCATGATGATTATCGCTTTGATTTTCCGTCAGTTCTTGTATCTATTTTTAGATCCAACTAGACGTTTCCAAGCCTTCATTATCGTTGTAATTGTGGCTGCTGCAGGAGGCGCTTTTTATGGCTATTCGGTCTTGAAGATTCGCTTAGCTGATCGTTTATTAGGGAAAAATGCCGCAAAATTACGTGCAAAATTCAATATTAAATAATAGCTGATTGAACTCCTTTCAGCAGATTCTCTTAAGAGACAAGGCTTGAGACATCTATCGATTCGATTTATGTCCCAAGCTATTTTTTTAAAGGAAAGAGGAATGACGATGCGTTTAGATAAATTTTTAGCCGATGTTGGTATCGGTAGTCGTAAAGAAATCAAACAATTGTTAAAGAAAAAAGTCGTTACGGTGAATGGTGACGTCGTAAAAGAAGCCAAAACACAAGTAAATGAAGAAACAGATCAAATTGCCTTGATGGGAGAAATTCTTACGTATCAGAAATTCTTTTATTACATGTTGCATAAACCACAAGGTGTCATTTCTGCGACGGAAGATCAGCGAGATGAAACGGTAATTGACTTGTTAACTGATCAGGATTACCGTGCCGACTTGTTCCCAGTTGGTCGCTTGGATAAAGATACGGAAGGCTTGCTTCTGTTAACTAATGATGGCCAGTTAGCGCATCAATTATTATCACCCAAAAAGCATGTGGATAAAGAATATTTAGCTGAAGTTGAGGGACTTGTGACAGCGGAAGATTGTCAACTGTTTGCGCAAGGATTTGCCTTGAAAGATGGAGAAATGGTTAAACCAAGTCGTTTAGTCATTGAGACGATCAATGAGGAAGAAGGGACTTCCGTAGTCCGTTTAGTGATTCAAGAGGGGAAATTCCATCAAGTCAAACGGATGTTAGCCACTGTAGGAAAACCTGTGACGTATTTAAAACGATTACGAATGGGCGAACTATGGTTGGATGAAACGTTAGAACTAGGGGGATATCGGCCCTTAACAGAATCCGAATTGCAACAACTACAACCTAAACAATCATACCTCAATTAAAATAAACAAAAACCCAGCCCTTTCTGCGGAAAAGATAAAAATTTTCTCGAAAAATAGTGTCGGGTTTCTTTCTTTTTCTGCATAAAATGGTATGATTGACTATGTAGAACTTTATGAATAGGAGTGACAACAAATGACAATTGATTGGACAAAAGAAGTCGAAGCACTTAAAGACGACTTATTAGAAGATTTACAAAACTTATTACGGATCAACAGTGAACGTGATGATGCACAAGCAACACCTGAAGCGCCCTTTGGACCTGGACCAGTTGCTGGCTTAAAACACATGTTAGCGTATGGTGAACGTGATGGCTTTACGGTGAAAAATGTCGACAATTACGCTGGACACATTGAATATGGTGAAGGCGACGAAACGTTAGGGATTTTTGGTCATATGGACGTTGTTCCTGCTGGTGATGGTTGGGAAACAGATCCTTATGAACCAGTCATTAAAGATGGCAAAATTTATGCACGTGGTGCAAGCGATGATAAAGGCCCAAGTATGGCTGCTTATTACGCAATGAAAATTATCAAAGAATTAGGCTTACCCGTGTCTAAAAAAATCCGTTTCGTAGTAGGAAGTGACGAAGAAAGCGGCTGGGGCGATATGGATTACTATTTCCAACATGAAGAAGCGCCAGACTTTGGTTTCTCACCAGATGCTGAGTTCCCAATTATCAATGGGGAAAAAGGAAATGTGACTATTCGTTTAACTTTCCGAGGCGGTAACGGCGCTGATTATAAATTAGAAAGCTTCAAATCTGGCTTACGTGAAAACATGGTTCCGGGAACAGCAGATGCTGTTGTAACGGCTGCTTCAGCAGACGAAGCGGCTTCACTAGCTGCTAGCTTTGAAACATTCATCAAACAAGAAGCAAAAATTTCAGGTAACGCAGAACTTTCAGATAAAACAGTGACTTTCCATGTAGTTGGTAAAGGTGCTCACGGTGCTAGCCCACAATCTGGAATTAACGCAGCGACTTTCTTGGCAACTTTCTTAAATGATTACAGCTTTGCAGAAGGCGCATACAGCTTTATTAATACCATTGCTGAATTTATCCATGAAGATTTTTATGGCGAAAAATTAGGTGTGGCTTTTGAAGACGAAAAAATGGGTAAATTGACAATGAACGCTGGGATTGTTAACTTTGATCCAGAAAATCCTGAAAATAGCTTAGTAACATTAAACTTCCGCTATCCAAAAGGAACTTCATCAGAAGAATTACAAGCAAAAGTTCAAGCAACAGTCGGTGAAACGGTCACTGCAACACAAGGAGATCGCAACCAAGAACCGCATTATGTACCAGTTGATGATCCATTGGTGGCAACGTTACTACAAGTTTACGAAGACCATACAGGCGAAAAAGGCCAAGAACAAATCATTGGTGGCGGTACTTATGGCCGCTTATTAAAACGTGGTGTTGCCTATGGCGCAATGTTCCCTGGCTACACAGACACAATGCACCAAGCCAACGAATTTATGGAATTAGATGACTTATTCCGAGCAGCTGCTATTTATGCAGATGCGATTTATCGTTTAGCGAAGTAAATTAAAAAAGCTGTTTTCGATTTTCGAAAACAGCTTTTTTTTTGCAATTTTTGCCTTTTAAAAACCCAAAATCAGAACTGTCAATTTACTGAAAATTTCTTGCAAATCAAGGGATCCCACGATACGATAAATAGGAGAAAACGCAATGAGTGAAACACTTATTGTTAACTATTTAATCAAAGGACGTGTGAAGATGAACGTAGAAGAATTAGTTCAAAAAGCAAAAGATTTAATTGGAGAAGGCAACGTGGAACATGCGCAACAATTCATTGAAGAACATAAAGATGAATTAGGCGAACACTATCATAAAATTACAGCGCTGTTAGCTGATACAACGACCGATGGTTTGTTTGATAAAATTAAAGGATTGTTTCAATAATCGTAATTAAAAAGGCAAAACACAGTTAACCACGCACTGTGTTTTGCCTTTTTTGCCGTGTAAAGTTTGACAACATCAACAAATAGTAAAAGATATTACCATACAATAAATATAGATTCGTTATTTTAAGGAAAGTAAAGAAATTAAGGTAAGAGATTCTTAATTAGATAATGTTATTTTTGTTATATATATAATTCTATTAGTTTACAAAAACTATAAATAACCCTTTTTTAAGAAAATAAGAATGGTAAACTTTAAGTAGCGGTATTCAGTTTGATTAATTTGAAAGCGATCACTTTCTGATTGTAAATAAAAAAAGCGCCGAAACAGCGCCACTTTACAGTTGATTACGGTTAAAACCTTATTTTAACTTGCTATGTTGTTTAGAATAGTCCCAAAAGAACTTAACTAAATTATAGCATAGAATAAAAATCATTCAAGTAGTAATTTAAAAAAAGGAGTGGAAATAAAATGAAGAAAGACTACGTTATTGGTCTGGATATAGGAACTAATTCTGTCGGCTGGGCAGTTATGACAGAAGACTATCAGTTGGTGAAGAAAAAAATGCCTATTTATGGAAACACTGAAAAAAAGAAAATCAAGAAAAATTTTTGGGGTGTGCGTTTATTTGAAGAAGGGCATACAGCCGAAGATCGCCGATTAAAAAGAACAGCACGACGAAGAATTAGTCGTCGACGGAATCGTTTACGCTACTTACAAGCTTTTTTTGAAGAAGCGATGACAGCTTTGGATGAAAACTTTTTTGCTCGTTTACAAGAGAGTTTCTTGGTGCCTGAAGATAAGAAGTGGCACAGACATCCGATTTTTGCTAAGTTGGAAGATGAAGTAGCTTACCATGAAACGTATCCGACAATCTACCATTTACGCAAAAAATTAGCAGATTCATCTGAGCAAGCAGATTTACGACTAATTTATTTGGCGTTGGCACATATTGTCAAATATCGTGGACATTTTTTAATTGAAGGAAAATTAAGTACAGAAAATATTTCTGTTAAAGAACAATTTCAACAATTTATGATCATTTATAACCAAACCTTTGTGAATGGAGAGAGTCGCTTAGTTAGTGCGCCTTTACCTGAATCTGTCTTGATTGAGGAAGAGTTGACTGAAAAAGCTTCTCGGACTAAAAAATCTGAAAAAGTCTTACAACAATTTCCTCAAGAAAAAGCTAATGGCTTATTTGGTCAGTTCTTAAAGCTAATGGTAGGGAATAAAGCTGACTTTAAAAAAGTTTTTGGTTTGGAAGAAGAAGCCAAAATAACCTACGCTAGTGAAAGCTATGAAGAAGATTTAGAAGGCATTTTAGCAAAGGTTGGGGATGAGTATAGTGACGTGTTTTTAGCTGCTAAAAATGTGTACGATGCAGTTGAATTATCAACGATTTTAGCAGATTCGGATAAAAAAAGTCACGCGAAATTATCTTCTAGCATGATTGTCCGTTTTACAGAACACCAAGAAGATTTAAAAAAATTCAAACGATTTATTCGTGAAAATTGTCCAGACGAATATGATAATCTCTTTAAAAATGAACAGAAAGACGGTTATGCAGGCTACATTGCGCACGCAGGTAAGGTTTCACAGCTTAAATTTTACCAGTATGTTAAGAAAATCATTCAAGATATTGCTGGAGCAGAATATTTTTTAGAAAAAATTGCTCAAGAAAACTTTTTAAGAAAGCAACGGACCTTTGATAATGGGGTGATTCCTCATCAAATTCATTTGGCTGAGTTACAAGCAATCATTCATCGTCAAGCGGCCTATTATCCATTTTTAAAAGAAAATCAAGAAAAAATTGAACAGCTGGTTACATTTCGAATTCCTTATTATGTCGGACCATTATCAAAAGGAGATGCAAGTACCTTCGCTTGGTTAAAACGTCAAAGTGAGGAACCAATTCGACCTTGGAACTTTCAAGAAACCGTTGATTTGGACCAATCAGCGACAGCCTTTATTGAACGAATGACCAATTTTGATACGTATTTACCTTCTGAAAAAGTTTTACCGAAACATAGTTTGTTATATGAAAAGTTTATGGTATTTAATGAATTGACCAAGATTTCTTATACGGATGATCGAGGAATCAAAGCCAATTTTTCAGGTAAGGAAAAAGAAAAAATCTTTGATTATCTGTTTAAGACGCGTCGAAAAGTTAAGAAAAAGGATATAATTCAATTCTATCGAAACGAATATAATACGGAGATTGTCACGCTTAGTGGACTTGAAGAAGACCAATTTAATGCTAGTTTTAGCACGTATCAGGATTTACTGAAATGTGGTTTGACAAGAGCAGAATTAGACCACCCAGATAATGCCGAAAAATTGGAAGATATCATAAAAATTTTAACTATTTTTGAAGATCGGCAACGAATTCGGACGCAACTTTCCACATTCAAAGGGCAGTTCTCAGAAGAAGTACTAAAAAAATTAGAACGCAAGCACTACACTGGCTGGGGAAGATTGTCGAAGAAATTAATCAATGGTATCTACGATAAAGAATCGGGTAAAACAATTTTGGACTATTTAATTAAAGATGACGGGGTCTCAAAACACTATAATCGCAATTTTATGCAACTGATTAATGATTCACAATTATCTTTTAAAAATGCGATTCAAAAAGCACAGTCCAGTGAACATGAAGAAACATTAAGTGAAACTGTCAATGAATTAGCTGGTAGCCCAGCAATAAAAAAAGGAATTTATCAAAGTTTAAAAATTGTCGATGAACTAGTCGCGATTATGGGTTATGCGCCTAAGCGGATTGTTGTCGAAATGGCACGTGAAAATCAAACGACTAGCACTGGCAAGAGAAGATCCATCCAACGCTTGAAAATAGTTGAAAAAGCAATGGCCGAAATCGGCAGCAATTTATTAAAAGAACAACCAACGACTAATGAACAGTTACGAGATACCCGTCTTTTCCTTTACTATATGCAAAATGGTAAAGATATGTACACGGGAGATGAATTATCGCTTCATCGTTTATCTCACTATGATATTGATCATATTATCCCACAAAGTTTTATGAAAGACGATTCATTGGATAACCTAGTTTTAGTGGGCTCTACTGAAAATCGAGGGAAATCCGATGATGTACCTAGCAAGGAAGTTGTTAAGAAGATGAAAGCTTATTGGGAGAAATTATATGCTGCTGGCTTAATTAGTCAACGGAAATTCCAACGTCTGACCAAGGGGGAGCAAGGTGGCTTGACTCTCGAAGACAAAGCGCATTTTATCCAACGACAATTAGTAGAAACTCGTCAAATTACCAAAAATGTTGCAGGGATCTTAGATCAACGCTACAATGCCAAGTCAAAAGAGAAAAAAGTCCAAATCATCACCTTGAAAGCTAGTTTAACGAGCCAATTTCGTTCGATTTTTGGCTTGTATAAAGTTCGTGAAGTGAATGATTATCACCATGGACAAGATGCTTATTTAAACTGTGTGGTCGCAACCACGTTATTAAAAGTTTACCCTAATTTAGCACCAGAATTTGTTTATGGAGAATATCCTAAGTTCCAGGCCTTTAAAGAAAATAAAGCCACGGCGAAGGCTATAATTTATACAAATTTGCTGCGCTTTTTCACGGAAGATGAACCACGGTTCACGAAGGATGGCGAAATTCTTTGGAGTAACAGTTATTTGAAAACTATCAAAAAAGAATTAAATTACCATCAAATGAATATTGTCAAAAAAGTAGAAGTGCAAAAAGGCGGTTTTTCAAAAGAGTCGATTAAACCCAAAGGACCATCGAATAAATTGATTCCTGTCAAAAATGGTTTGGATCCCCAAAAATATGGCGGTTTTGATAGTCCTGTGGTTGCTTATACAGTGTTATTCACGCATGAAAAAGGTAAAAAACCTCTTATTAAACAGGAGATACTGGGCATTACGATTATGGAAAAAACAAGGTTTGAACAAAATCCTATTCTTTTTTTAGAGGAGAAAGGCTTCCTGCGGCCTCGTGTATTAATGAAATTGCCTAAGTATACACTGTATGAATTTCCAGAGGGGCGCCGGCGCTTATTAGCTAGCGCTAAAGAAGCGCAAAAAGGGAACCAGATGGTTTTACCTGAACGTTTACTTACATTACTGTACCATGCGAAACAATGTTTATTACCAAATCAATCAGAAAGTTTGGCTTATGTAGAACAACATCAACCAGAATTTCAAGAGATTTTAGAGAGAGTGGTTGACTTTGCTGAAGTGCATACATTAGCCAAGTCAAAAGTCCAGCAAATTGTGAAACTTTTTGAAGCAAATCAAACAGCAGATGTGAAAGAGATTGCGGCATCCTTTATCCAACTTATGCAGTTTAATGCGATGGGCGCACCAAGTACGTTTAAATTTTTCCAAAAAGATATTGAGCGAGCACGCTACACGTCAATCAAAGAAATTTTTGATGCCACTATCATTTACCAATCGACTACGGGCCTGTATGAAACACGCAGAAAGGTTGTCGACTAGATGGGCTGGCGAACGGTAGTGGTTAATAAGCATTCAAAATTATCCTATAAAAACAATCATCTTGTTTTTAAAGCAATTGATCACCAAGAATTAATTCATTTGTCTGAAATTGATGTTTTGTTGTTGGAAACAACGGACATTTCGTTAACCACGATGCTATTAAAACGATTAATTGATGAAAAAATATTAGTGTTATTTTGCGATGATAAGCGTTTGCCAATTGGTAAAATTTTGCCCTTTTATGGACGGCATGATAGTAGCTTGCAATTGACACGTCAGTTGGCTTGGACGGAAGAACGAAAAGGTCAAGTTTGGACAGCGATTATTGCACAAAAAATCACCAATCAGAGTTTACACTTAGTGCAACGAGACTATAGCCAAAAGGCTGCTGCTTTGTTAGCTATGCGCGCTGAATTACGTCTGTTTGATCCAGCCAATCGAGAAGGTCATGCAGCTCGAAGTTACTTTAATACTCTCTTCGGCAATGATTTTACACGTGAACAAGAAAATGACATTAATGCTGGTTTAAACTATGGTTATACGTTGTTATTAAGTATTTTTGCTCGAGAGTTAGTCCAGACAGGTTGTTTTACACAACTAGGACTAAAACATGCCAACCAATTTAATGACTTTAACTTAGCAAGTGATCTTATGGAGCCTTTTCGTCCATTGGTAGATCAAATCATTTATGAGAATAGAAAAGAAGCCTTTCCGATAATGAAACGTAAGTTATTTGCTTTGTTTATGAATACGTATATGTACAAGAAAAAACAAATGTTTTTAACCAATATTGCTACCGATTATACAAAACATGTAGTAAAAGTTCTGAATCAAGAGGAGGAAGGAGTTCCAGAGTTTGGGATATGAGTTATCGATATATGCGTCTATTATTAATGTTTGATATGCCAACGGACACAGCCAGTGACCGGAAAGCGTATCGGAAGTTCCGGAAATTTTTGATTAATGAAGGATTTATTATGCATCAATTTTCGGTTTACAGCAAAATTTTGTTGAATGATACTGCTAATAAAGCAATGTTGGCTCGCTTAAAGCAGAATAATCCGCAAAGAGGACTAATTACACTATTAAATGTAACAGAAAAACAATTTTCTCGAATGATTTATTTGCATGGAGAACAAGACAATCGAGTTGCTAATTCAGATGAACGGATTGTCTTTTTAGGAGAAGAATAGATGAGAGTTAATTTTTCTTTATTGGAAGAACCCATTGAAATTGAAAAAGCCACCTTTTTAACGATTAAAGACGTTCAAACCTTTGCTCATCTAGTGAAGTTAATTTATCAATATGATGGGGAAAATGAGTTGAAACTATTTGATGCGCAACAAAAAGGGCTGAAACCAACAGAATTATTTGTTGTTACGGATATTTTAGGCTATGACGTTAATTCGGCTGCCACGCTGAAATTAATCTATGGGGATTTAGAAGCACAATTAAATGATAAACCAGAAGTCAAATCAATGATTGAGAAGTTAACTGGAACAATTAGTCAATTAATTGGCTATGAATTGTTGGAACATGAAATGGATTTGGAAGAAGATGGCATCACTGTGCAGGAACTTTTCAAAGCTCTTGGAATCAAAATCGAAACAACGAGTGATACGATTTTTGAAAAAGTTATGGAAATTACACAAGTACATCGTTATTTATCAAAGAAAAAATTATTGATTTTTATTAATGCGTGTACGTATTTAACAGAGGATGAAGTGCAACAAGTGGTAGAATATATCTCTTTAAATAATGTGGATGTCCTGTTTTTAGAACAAAGGGTGGTCCAGAACAGATTCCAATATATTTTGGACGAAAACTTTTATTTGAGTTATGAAAAAGCTTAAATTGTTATTGATTAGTGGTTCATTCTAAACTGAAATCTAGCTATGGATAAGTGATGCGAGTACGGAACTTTGGAGAAAAAATAATTCTCCGAGGTTTTAGAGTCATGTTGTTTAGAATGGTACCAAAACTAGCTTTTCGTTTTTTTCTTCTCCTGGCTCGTTTTAGAGTCATGTTGTTTAGAATGGTACCAAAACAACCACAACTGTTGTTGTCACTACTGAAGAGTTTTAGAGTCATGTTGTTTAGAATGGTACCAAAACTTGCGGTATTATTCGTAGGTTTGCTTTTTTGTTTTAGAGTCATGTTGTTTAGTTTTCGCAAATACGATATGAATGATGTAAAAATATCGTTAATATGTATAAATGTGATTGTTATATAAAAAATATAAGTAATAAATTGAAGCTTTGCTAGAGCAAGTGATGCGATTACGAAATTATTTAATTTTAGAGTCACGTTATTTATTACTTTACGAATAGAGAGTACGATTAGTTAAATATTTAGTTTTACAGCTATGTTGTGATTATATGTG
>OAUG01000286.1_pt1 | contig 24140 bp, 22 predicted proteins | sample 1476141 | NCBI WGS metagenome assembly OAUG01 (sample SAMEA2580007, study PRJEB22360) | human gut metagenome | biome: human gut; feature: human-associated habitat; material: faeces | place: Denmark | collected 2008/2010 | reverse complement strand
ATTCTTGAGTCACATATGCAAAGAGGAATTGTCTAACTTAATTTGACAATTAATATTATTAGACGTTGTTCCGTTTTTCTATTCATGATAAAATAAATCCTAGTTTGAATAAGAAAGAGGTTAACTTGATGAAAATCGTCATTTTGTTACTTGTTGCCTATTTATTAGGTTCAATTCCCTCAGGTGTTTGGATTGGCAAACTTTTCTTTAAAAAAGATATACGCCAATTTGGGAGTGGGAATACAGGAACAACCAATACATTTCGTGTCTTAGGGAAACCTGCCGGAATTACGGTATTATTAATGGATATCTTGAAAGGAACGTTAGCCACTTCATTACCCTATTTGTTTGGTTTACAAGGCGTGAATCCGCTCTTCTTTGGGGTAGCAGCTGTTTTAGGGCATACCTTCCCTATTTTTGCCAATTTCAAAGGTGGTAAAGCCGTAGCCACTAGCGCTGGCATGTTATTAGCATACAGCCCCACATTTTTTATTTATTCTGCTCTTATTTTTGTGATTTGTCTGTATCTAACCAGTATGGTGAGTTTAACAAGTATGATTAGCGCTGTACTAATTACACTTTCTACTATTATTTTGCCTTTCACTGTCCCAGCTATTTTACCAACATTTAACTGGTTATTAACTGTGATTGCGATTGCTTTGACTACTTTTATCTTTGTCCGTCATCGTGAAAACATTCAGCGAATTAAAAATGGAACAGAAAGTCGCCTTTCTTTTGGCTTACGTGCAAAAAAATAAAGAAAAAGGCTGTGAACATTATTTGTTCACAGCCTTTTTCTTTATTTTACACTAATCATATACTGTGTTTTAAATAGTTCGTTAGCTGGTAACTTATTGATGCCAAATTTTTCAGCAAGTTGGCCAGTTGTGTCGACAGCATCAGCAATCCCGCACCAAGGTTCGATACAGACAAAAGGCGCTTCTTTCGGTGTCGGTGACCAAATCCCCACAAAAGGCATTTCTGGATAACTCAAAGTGACTTGATGGTCACTTTCGTCTGTGGCAATTGTAATCGCTGTTTGACCTTTTGTTTCAAAAATCATTGCATCATTTTCAAATAATTGATGCGTTAAGTCAAAGCTGGTATTCGTTTGGGCTAGCGTTTTATTCGCTAAATCAATAAACGGGCCTGCTAAGGGAATTTGTGTCCGTGATTTTTTAGGTGAAAAACTTAGATAATAATCTTCAAACGTTAGTGAAGATTCTAAAGGTACATTAAAGGCTGGATGACCACCAATCCCAAAATACATCTCTTCTTTCCCTGTATTTTCTACTTGGTAGTTTACAGTCAATTCTTGGTGTTCTAATGTATAAGTAATCACTAGTTCAAAATCAAAAGGATACTTCTTCTTGGTTTCTTTTGTTGATTTTAGTGAAAAAGAAACTTCTTCTCCACCTTTTTCAATCACATCAAATACTTGATCACGAGCAAAACCATGTTGAGTTAAATGATATGCTTGATTTTGGTACATATACGTATCTTCTTTTAGACGACCGACAATCGGAAAAAGTACGGGCGCATGGCGGGCCCAAAATTCAGGATTTCCTTGCCAAATATATTCAATGCCGGTTTCTTTTGATTGTAAACTTACTAATTCTGCTCCTTCTTCAGCAAATGTTGCGATTAGAAATTCATTTTCAATTTGTACAGTCATTGCGTTGTCCTCCTAGTTGATACGAGCAATTGCTTATTTTTCCAACTCTTTAATAAATTGTTGATTTAATACTTTTAAATAAGTCCCTTTCATACCAAGAGAACGTGATTCAATAATTCCAGCTGATTCTAATTTTCTTAAGGCATTCACAATTACGGAACGAGTAATGCCTATTTCATCTGCAATACTTGAAGCAGTTAAACGACCTTCTTCGCCATCTAAGGCTTCAAAAATGGCATGGACGGCTTTTAATTCACTATAGGAAAGAGTGTTGATGGCCATTTGCACGGCAGTCGCACTGCGAACTTCTGCTTCAATTGTTCTGGATTGATGATACAAAATTTGCATGCCGACAACGGTCGCACTATATTCAGCTAACACTAAATCATCCTCGTTAAAGGATTTTTCAACACGCGCTAAAATAATCGTACCCAAGCGTTTGCCAGCACCGTACAAAGGCACAATAGTGGTTAGACCAAACGGATACAGCTCTCGTGATTCAAAAGGAAATGCAGTTAAATCACTATCTATTGGAATATTGGCTTCGGTTACTTTGAGCATATCCACGGCCTCGGTGTATCCTTGAGGAAATTTTTTCTCTTTAAACATATTTTTGATACGGGCATTATTAACATCTAATTTTTCAGTATACCCCAACAAATCCCCTGAACTGCTAATAATATACGCATTACTTTCTAAAATATCCCCTAAAATCATTGCCATTTTGTTGTACGGAAGTTCTGCTTGTACGTCAAACAAATTATTTTTTTGCAAAAGCTCGTTCACTTGACGTGTTTTTTCTAATAATGTAGCCATCTTTTCTCCTCCAGCCTTTTTTATAAGATGTAACGACTTAAATCTTCATTTTGAACAATGTCATTCAATTTTTCATTGACATATGCTTCGGTAATCGTAATTTCACCCATTTGCATATCTGGTGCTTCATATAATAAATCTTCTAATAAACGTTCTAAAATTGTGTGTAAACGACGCGCCCCAATATTATCTGTATCACGGTTTACATCATAAGCGATGTGTGCTAACCGTTCAATTGCTTCTTTTGTAAAGATGACTGAAACATTTTCTGTGCCAATTAATGCTACATATTGTTTAATTAAAGCATTGTTTGGCTCGGTTAAGATACTTACGAAGTCATCAGCCGTTAAATCATCTAATTCAACTCTAATTGGGAAGCGACCTTGTAATTCTGGAATCAAGTCACTTGGTTTTGACAAGTGGAAAGCACCTGAAGCGATAAATAAAATGTGATCTGTTTGTAAAGGACCATACTTCGTGTTAACTTGGGAGCCTTCAACAATCGGCAAAATGTCTCTTTGTACTCCTTCACGAGAGACTTCGCCCGAATTTTGTTGGCTTTTAGAGGTGATTTTATCAATCTCATCGATAAAAATAATTCCGCTTGATTCAGCTAAACGAATCGCTTCACTATGAATATCAGCATCATTGACAATTTTTGCTGATTCTTCTTTCACTAATAAGTCTTGTGCTTCTTTCACCGTTACAGTACGTTCGATTTTTTTCTTCGGTGACAGAGCGCCTAACGTTTCATTTAAGTCGATGCCCATCTGTTCTAGGCCATTGTTCATAGCTGGCATCGTTTTCTTCGGTTCTTCAATTTCAATTGTTACTTCTCGATTATCTAATAGACCTTTTTCCAGCTGTTCCAAAATTGTTCGGCGATTCGCTCGAATATCTTCCGTTACTTCTTCTTGTGCTTCTTGCTGTTGCTGAGCCATGTTAAACATGTTCATCATTTGTTCAAATTGATTACCGCCAGCCTGTTTTTGTTCTTTTTTAATTCCAGGCACTAATACTTTGACTAAACGTTGATTGGCCTTTTTCAACGCTTGCGCATACACGCGACTGTATTGTTGTTTTTCAACAATTTGGATCGCATTTTCTACTAAATCCCGCACCATTGATTCGACATCCCGACCGACATAGCCTACTTCTGTAAATTTGGTTGCTTCAACTTTTACAAAAGGCGCATTGACAATTTTTGCGAGACGACGAGCAATCTCAGTTTTACCAACACCTGTTGGTCCAATCATTAGTAAGTTTTTAGGCGTAATATCTTGTTGCATATTTTCTTCTAATTGCAAGCGACGATAGCGGTTACGTAAAGCTACCGCCACTGATTTTTTGGCAGCTTGCTGTCCAACAATATATTGATCTAGTTCTTTGACTATTTCTTTTGGTGTTTTGTTTAATTCATTCATGGATTTTCCCTCGCTTATAATTCTTCTACAATGATATTATGATTCGTAAATACACAGATATCTGCAGCAATATTTAAGGCATTTTTAGCAATCTCTTTCGCTGGCATTTCTTTATCGCCAAAGTTTTTCATGGCTCTTGCAGCGGACAAAGCAAAATTACCGCCTGAACCAATTGCTAAAATACCATCGTCTGGTGTGATGACTTCCCCAGTTCCTGAAACTAAGAGCATTTCTTCCTTATTCATCACAATCAGCATAGCTTCTAATTTTTGCATAGACTGTTGTGTCCGCCACTCTTGGGCTAACTCAACCGCAGCTCTCGTTAAGTTTCCGTTGTATTCATTTAATTTTCCTTCAAACTTTTCTTCTAATGTAAAGGCATCTGCCACACTTCCTGCAAAACCGACAACGACTTCATCATTGTAAATACGGCGCACTTTTTTGGCCGTACCTTTCATAACGACAGATTCCCCCATTGTTACTTGGCCGTCACCAGCCATTGCAAATTTTCCATCTTTTTCGACTGCACAAATTGTTGTAGAGTGAAATTGTGATTCAACCATTATTGTTCCTCCTAGACGTTTACCTCCATTATGCACGAGGATGAAACGTTCGATAATTTTTTTGTAAACTTTCTTTTGTCACATGCGCATATATCTGAGTTGTTGATAAATTAGCATGTCCTAATAATTCTTGAACTGTCCGCATATCGGCGCCATTATTTAATAAGTGTGTCGCAAATGTATGGCGTAACATGTGGGGATGAATTTCCGCATTTAATGAACTTTTTTTAATTAGTTGGTTTAAGACATATTCAATCCCTGTTGGCGTGATTTGTTCACCATGATGATTAACAAAGACATACGGATGCTTTTTTTGATATTTTGTCATTAATAGCGCGCGGCCATTCTCTAAGTAATCCTTTAAGGCGTCTTGTGCAAATGAACCAAAAGGCACATAGCGATCTTTATTTCCTTTTCCGTGAACCAATAAAACAGAAGCTTGAAAGTCAACTGCGTCCACCGTTAAGTTCGCGCATTCACTGACCCGAATACCAGTCCCATACAGAACTTCTAGCAACGCTTGATTTCTCAAATCAAGCGGTTGCTCCCCTTGTGCGCTCTCAAATAATGCATCCATTTCTTTTTCATAAAAAAAACGGGGCAACCGTAACTGTTTCTTTTTCATATGAACATAGGAAAAAGGATTTTCTTGGATTGCTTCATTTTTTAATAAGAATTGATAAAAAGAACGCAAACTGGCAATTTTTCGACTAATCGAATTGCGGCTATATTCCTGATCATATAATTCGCTCAAATAAGCCCGAACATCCAAATGTTCTACAGTCAAATAATTGTCATTACCTGAAGTCTTTAAAAACGAAAAAAAATGTTGTATATCTTCTTGATATGCTTTTTTTGTTTTTTCTGAATAGCCTCTTTCGACAATAAGATAACGAGCAAATAACTCAGGCCAATTCTTTTCTTCCATGTGATAGCCCTCCTCATTCGATTACAAAGTAACTTTAGCATAACCTTTTTCAAAAGACAATTAAGTTGTCAGAATTTAATCAATATTTCTAAATATGTTCACAATTTTAACTATTCTTTAGCTTTTGTTATTTTTTTCTAAAAATTAAAAGACTGAGTATCATCGCATTTCTTAGCAATGATGCTCAGTCTTTTCTCATATTTTTTCTAATTTAGTCTAAAGATTGGATAACTTGAGCTTGAACATCTAAGGCCCGATTAGCAATCGCTTCATAGCGTTCTTTTTTGTCACGAATTCGTTCAGGTAACTCTGGGAAAAGCCCAAAGTTTGCATTCATTGGTTGGAAATGTTTGCCTTCTGCATGTGTAATATAATAAGCCATACTTCCTAAAGTCGTTTCGCGAGGGAATTCAATCGGCTCTTCCCCTTTGGCAAGACGAGCTGCGTTAATACCTGCAAGTAAACCACTTGCCGCGCTTTCAACATATCCTTCAACACCAGTCATTTGTCCAGCAAAAAACAGATCGTCACGTTTTTTTGATTGGTAGGTTGGTTTTAGCAACTCTGGAGAATTCATAAAACTATTACGATGCATGACGCCATAGCGAACAAATTCAGCATTTTCTAATCCCGGAATCATACGGAATACTCGTTTTTGTTCACCCCATTTTAAATGCGTTTGGAAACCAACAATATTGTATAAAGAAGCTGCAGCATTGTCTTGACGTAATTGAATTACAGCATAAGGGCGTTTACCTGTTTTAGGGTCTTCTAGTCCGACAGGTTTCATTGGGCCAAACAACATGGTTTTAATACCACGTTGCGCCATTACTTCGATGGGCATACAGCCTTCGAAAAACTTCTCTTTTTCAAACGTGCGTAAAGGAACCACTTCTGCATTGACTAGCGCTTCATGAAAAGCATTGAACTCTTCTTCAGTCATCGGACAATTTAAGTAAGCCGCTTCCCCCTTGTTATAACGAGATTTTAAATAAACTTTATCCATGTCAATTGTTGATTTATCAATAATTGGTGCTGCTGCATCGTAAAAATAAAAGCCTTCAGAACCATTAAATTCTTGAATTTTTTGAGATAAGCTTTCAGAGGTTAAGGGCCCCGTTGCAATAATTACAATCCCTTCCGGAATATCAGTGATCTCTTCATTTTTGATTGTAATTAATGGATGACTTTTAATTTTTTCAGTGATTGTTTCAGAAAAAGAATCACGGTCAACTGCTAAGGCGCCGCCAGCTGGTACAGCGGTTTGATCTGCACTACCAATAATGATTGAATTTAAACGGCGCATTTCTTCTTTCAAAACACCTACCGCATTGGTTAAACTATTTCCACGTAATGAATTAGAACAAACTAACTCTGCAAAATTTTCTGTTTGATGCGCTGGTGTCTTTTTGACAGGGCGCATTTCATATAAATCAACTGGTACGCCAGCATTGGCCACTTGCCATGCCGCTTCACTTCCGGCTAAACCGGCACCAATAATTGTGACTTTTTTTGTCATGTATAAAAATTCCTTTCTATGTCAAGAAGTTAAGAGCTGTCTCTTACAAACTCAATTCATTTTACTAAAAGAGAAGACCGAAGTAAATTCTTCGGTCTCAATTTTTCTTATTTTTGGACGTTTTCTTCATAATCGCCATTGATACAAACGACTTGTTTGCCGCCTTTAACTTTTTTCTCTACTAAATATTGCCCACATTTTGGACATGGTCGGCCTACTGGTTTGTCCCAAGAAGTGAAGTCACACTCTGGGTACCGACTACAGCCATAGAAAATCCGATTTTTCTTTGATTTCCGTTCAATAACTTGTCCTTCGTGACACACAGGACAAGTCACGCCAATTTCTTTGACAATCGCTTTTGTATTCCGACAATCTGGGAAATTACTACATGCATAAAATTTCCCGTAGCGACCCAGCTTAATCACCATTGGATGTCCACATAGTTCGCAGTCAAAACCTGCTGGTTCATCTTTAATTTGGATTTTTTCAATCTTTTCTTCGGCATTTGTTAATTCTTTTTCGAAGGGCTTGTAGAAACGATCGACAACTTCAACCCATTTTTCTTGACCTTCACCGACTTTATCTAAGTCCGTTTCCATTGTCGCTGTAAAATGTGTATCGACAATTTGTGGGAAAAACTCTGAAACTAGGGAATTCACAATTTCACCTAATTCCGTTGGTTCAAACCGTTTATTCGTTAGCTTCACGTAATAACGCCGTTGAATGGTTTCTAATGTTGGCGCATATGTTGATGGTCGGCCCACACCATTTTCTTCTAAAGTCCGGATTAACGTGGCTTCACTAAAACGAGCCGGTGGTTGAGTAAAGTGTTGTTTCGGTTCGATATCGACCGATTTAACAACGTCACCTTCTACTAATTCAGGTAAAATATTTTCTTTGTCTTCTTTACCATCATCGCGTCCTTCAACATATACTTGCATAAACCCTTTAAATTTCACTTTGGAGCCATTGGCAATAAACGTTACGCCGTTTTGTTGAAGCGTGACCTTCATGGTATCTAAAATCGCTGGTGTCATTTGACTAGCAACAAAGCGCGACCAAATAAGAGTATATAATTTTAATTGATCTTTATCTAAATACTTCTTCATTTCATCAGGTGTTCTTAAAACGCTTGACGGACGAACCGCTTCATGGGCATCTTGTGCACCTTGCGTATTTTTTGCTTTGCGGCCGCCATGTGCTGAGAACTCATCTCCGTAGGTCTTTTCAATGAATTCAGCAGCTTCTGCTTTGGCGGAATCGGCAATTCTGGTTGAGTCTGTACGCATGTAGGTAATCAGCCCCACAGTGCCTTGTTTCCCTAAAGCAATTCCCTCATACAATTGTTGCGCAACCATCATGGTTTTACGGGTACGGAAATTTAATTTACGTGCCGCTTCTTGTTGTAAACTACTGGTTGTAAAAGGTAATGCAGGATTACGTTTCCGTTCTTTTTTCTCAACTTTTGTAACATCGTAATCTTTACCGTCAATTCGAGAAGTGATTTCTTTCACCGCTTCTGCATTTGGTAATTTTTTCTTTTTACCATCTACGCCCCAGAAATTTGCTTTGAATTTCTTGCGACCTTTTTGGAAATTCCCATCAATGCTCCAATATTCTTCAGGTTTAAATTCTCGAATTTCATTTTCTCGATCAATAATCATTTTTAAAGCAACAGATTGCACACGACCAGCACTCAAACCTTTTTTGACTTTACGCCATAAAATAGGACTAATCGAGTATCCAACTAAACGGTCTAAAATGCGCCGTGCTTGTTGTGCATCAACTAAATCAACGTTGATGGTTCTAGGTTCTTTAAATGCCGCTTTTACTGCTTCTTTAGTGATCTCATTGAATACCACACGGTTTTTATCTTTTAAATCAAGGCCAAGAAGATAAGCTAAATGCCAAGCAATTGCTTCACCTTCTCGGTCCGGATCGGCTGCGAGATAGACTTTTTCAGCTTTTTTTGCAGCCGCTTTTAAACTTTTGATGACATCGCCTTTTCCGCGAATCGAAATATAATGAGGTTCATAATTATTTTCAATATCAATCCCCATTTTACTTTTTGGTAAATCGCGAATGTGACCAACACTGGCAACCACCTTGTAGTTTCTTCCTAGATATTTTTCAATTGTTTTGGCTTTGGCAGGTGATTCTACAATCACGAGATACTTATAGGCCATTCAATTAGCTCCTTTCGTGTTCGCTTTCCTACTATATAATATATGTAAAAAACGCACAAATCGTAATACATCATATGCTATATAGAATAGGTTTGTCAAGACTAGGCTTTCTAACATTTCTGTCATTTCTGTTTGACTGTCCGAATTTATAAATAAAAAATGCCTATGATTTATAGATTTTATCCTAAAGCATTAAAATACCCAAAACATTCCAAATAAAATGAGTCAAGACAGCAGCTTCAAAGCGACCCGTGCGTAGATAGACCCAACTTAACGCTAAACCCATGCCCCAATAAATAATAAAACTACCTATATCTGTGGGCGTGTGCACAAGTGCAAATAAAATAGAAGAAACGAGTATGCCTATTTTTGAAGCTGGCTTGAAAAACGCTTGAATCCCGACACGAAAAATTCCCTCTTCGAAAATTGGCCCAATCACACCTGCAAAAATAAGTATAAGCCCTTTAGGAATGGCTTGGACAATTTCTTCAACACTTTGTTGGTTAGAGGTCGTCTCTAGTCCTTCCAGACGTAATAAGAAATCACCAAGTATTCCCACACAAAAGATTATCACCAAACCTAACAAGACCACTGGCAAGGTTTCTTTGATTCCTAAAAAAGTCCAAGTTATGAGCTTTTTCTTTTTCAAAAAAGCAACAAATAGATAGACGAAATAGGCACCAAGTCCAACAGCCACTAATCCACTAACAAAGCGAAACCAAAAATTTTCTGTAGAAAATTGAACAACTGAGACCATCATCAAAGGAATTTGATCCAAAATCAAAAAGCCCAGTAGCTGCATACCAAACAACCATCTTTTTCTAACAACCGTTTCCATTTAGACACTCCTAACTACCAACCAAAAGATTAAAATCTGATTAAATAGTACCGAAGTGAACGTAGGTTGTCAATTCACAATTAGTAAAAGTCACAATTCTTCACAAATATCATCAATTGTCTGAACACATTTAGCGCCGTCCTGAATTAATTCATGGCAGCCTGTTGAAAAAGACTGGAAAATACTTCCCGGTACGGCAAATACCTCGCGCCCATAATCCATCGCCGCTTGTGCAGTAATTAAAGAGCCACTATTCTTACGAGCTTCCATCACGCAGACCCCTAAAGATAATCCAGCAATAATGCGATTACGTGCAGGAAAATGATATTTTTTCGGCCCACTCCCATTCACATATTCTGTTAAAACAAGCTGATTCTGCTTCATAGTTTGCTGTAATTCTTTCTTTTCATACGGATAATATACATCTAATCCAGTGCCTAAAATTCCAATTGTCTGACCCCCGTTCTGGATGGCCATCTCATGACTACGACTATCGATACCTTTGGCAAGACCACTGACGATAGTGAACCCTTCTTTGACTATTTTAGGAACCAGAGCTTCAGTCACTCTTAACCCATACGAAGTGGCATAGCGAGCGCCGACGATGCCAATTTTCCTTCTGCTCAACAATTGTAAATTTCCTCTATAAAAAAGAATTGCTGGTGGATTATAAATTTCTCGTAATAATTTAGGATAGACGGCATCTAAAATTGTCATAAATTGGTGTTGGCATTGTCGTATATATAACGCTTCACTATGAATCGTATGGTGTAACCAAGATTGTTCAAATAATTCACGATATTTCTTGATTTCAGCGATTCTAATAATTTCTGTACTGGAAAAATCAACACGCTTTTGTGCGATAGCTTCTTGTAACACTTTTAAGATACCTAAATTGCCAATTCCTTGGCATACCGCTAATTTAAATAATAATTGTCGTTGTAAAATTTCCAACAAAAAACACCTCTTTCACATCTTCTTAAAATAAGAATACGTAAAAAAAGTGTTTTATTTTTAAATCATATCTTTTATTGGCGCAAACGTACGTCGATGAATGGGAGTTACACCGTATTTTTCTAACCCGAGAAGATGTTCTTTTGTTCCATAGCCTGCATTGTTTTTAAATCCATATCCAGGATATAATTCATCATATTCTTCCATTAATCGATCTCTTGTTACTTTTGCAATAATACTGGCTGCTGCAATCGAAATGGAGCGTGCATCCCCTTTAATCAAACTTTCTTGTGGTTGGGGAACGTCTAACTGCATTGCATCAATTAACAAATAATCTGGTGCAAAAGCTAAATCGTCAATTGCCATTTTCATCGCTTGTTTAGTTGCTTGATAAATATTAATTTGATCAATGACTCCTTGATCAGCGATACCTAACCCGATAGCGACAGCCTGTTCTTGAATCTGGTTATATAACGTTTCCCGTTTTTTAGCAGATAGCTTTTTTGAATCATTTAAGCCTAATAATTGACAATCCTTCGGTAAAATAACTGCAGCTGTCACAACAGGACCAGCTAATGGTCCGCGGCCTACTTCATCAATTCCCGCAATTAAACGATGGCCTTTTTTATAGGCCGCTTCCTCAAATTGACTCATTTCTTTAAAAAGTTGCCACTCTTTTTCTTTGGCTAACTGGCGACGTTCCCATTGTTTGATCGCTTGTTGCACTCCTGAACGTTCATCTTCTCGCCAGCTTGCTAATCGTTCATCGGTTGCATCAGTGACCGTTAACAGCGCTTCTTTGATTACCTGAATCGACTCTTTTGCCATGTTATTCGTCTCCTAGTTCTTCCCAGCGGTCCAAAGTATACGTACCTAATTTTCCACTGCGAATTTCTAAAATAATCATTTCGCTGGCTCGATTATAATCATCTCTAAAACCACGTTTTTGGCTAATTAACATCAACTGTTCTGGGGCAGGTAAAAATAGCTCTTCCTCTGTTAAACCATATCGTTCCGTTAAACGTTGTGGATAAAAACGTGCAAAAAATTCTAATCCATAAATCGCCAAATCATCTAAATGCAATAATTGATCTTTTATAGCGCCAGTTAAAGCTAATTTTTTCCCAATTTCTTCATCTTCAAATTTTGGCCAGAGAATTCCTGGTGTATCCAGTAATTCCAATTGGGAACCAGAGCGTAACCATTGTTGGCCTTTTGTCACGCCTGGCTTGTTCCCAGTTTGCGCAATTTTTTTTCCGACTAAACGATTCATTAAAGTTGACTTACCAACGTTGGGAATCCCAATACACATTGCGCGAATCGCACGCGGTTTCAAGCCTTTCGCCTGTTCACGAGCCAATTTTTCTTTTAACGCTTCCTTGGCTGCTGGCACAATTTTATTGATTCCTTTATTTTGTTGGGCATTGATGACTAGGGTTTGGTATCCTTTCTTTTGAAAGTAATGTTGCCATTTTTTATTTTGGTCGTTATCTGCTAAGTCCCCTTTATTTAAAAGGACTAATCTTGGTTTTTGTTGGACAATTTGGTCCATCATTGGGTTACGGGAAGAAAGCGGTAACCGCGCATCAACTAGTTCAAATACAATATCGACATATTTGATTTTTTCAGAAACTTCTCTTCTTGCTTTGGCCATATGGCCGGGAAACCATTGAATGGTCATAATCTGTTCAAATCCCTTCTTTAACACATTGTTTCTTTGATTCAATTCTTCAACGAGTCCTGTGTTCCGCGTAGATTCTTGCGAAAAAACACCTTTTCTAGTTTAACATATTTTTCACGGATTTGATTTATTTTCTTCAGTGTTCTTTAAAAAACAAAAAGGCTGAGACAAACTCACTTTGGATTTTGTCTCAGACTTATACACTGGCAAAGTATAGAAAGAAGTAGGTCAAGCTCTTCTCAAGCCTGACTCAAGAATATTTCTGTTTTTACTCGTTATTTCGCATGAAGTAAATTTTCTTTACAATGAATTAACTCTGTTAAAAACTGACAGTACGGTGTAGCAATCCCATAAGCTTTCCCTTTGCGAACAATTGCTCCATTGATATAATCAATTTCGGTTAAACGATGATTGGTTATTAAGTCCTGATACATCGATGGATGGTGCAAACCAATTGTTTCTCGATTATAACACGAGCGGATTTGTTGAAGAACTGCTTGTTTATCTAACGTAACTTGTTCCGCTTCAGCGACTGCTAAAAATTCATTAACTATTTGTTGAACAATTTGATCTGCTTGCTCTGTTTCGCCAAAGTCTGCCATATTACAATCCAACAAAGTACATAAACCATTCATTGTTCCATTTACACAGGCCTTCTTATAAATGGATGATAAAATATTCTCAGAATAACGTGCATTTAAGCCAGCGTTATTTAATACCTTAATGACTGCTTCTGCTGCTTGTTCACTTTGCGCTCCTAAATTTTGTAAATCAATCGAACCATTGCCAAATAATTTTACTTTGCCCGGTCCTTCTAACCCAGCGGTCCACATTGTGTTTCCTAATAAAATATTTTCGTATGGCACGTATTTTTTGATAATATCTTCGTGCCCAATTCCATTTAACAAGCATAAAACTTTCGTATTTTTATTAAGGAAATGTTCTAATGCTTCAAGCATTCCTTCCAGTTGCATTGCTTTTGTAAATAGAATAACTAAGTCTGCTGTAAAATCGGTGCTTGCTACTTCTGTCTGAGGATAGATAGGAATTTTAGCGGTCACCACTTCGCCATTAAAATCAGCAACTAACCCGTTTTTTCTTATTGCTTCAATATGTTCTGGCCAACCATCAACAAAAATAACGTCATTTCCTGCTTGATGTAACATTAGTCCAAAACGACTGCCCATAGCGCCAGCACCTGCGATAATAATCTTCATTTCTTTTCCTCCGTTCAATTTTTTATTTTTAGGTAAAAATCTGCTAAGAAAATCTCTATCTCTTACTTTTATAGCAATAAAAAGGCAAAACATATGTTATATTATAAGTGATCTATTTGTTATTTTTTATCCAAGCACATTTGTGTAAGCGCTTTTAAAAAGAAAGGGAGTTTCTGATGAATATTCAGCTTTTAAAGTACTTCATTGAAATTGTTAATACCCGCAGTTTATCGGCGGCCGCTCGCAATTTATTTGTCACCCAACCAACACTTTCTTTAGCATTGAAAAAAATGGAATCTGAGTTAGGCACAGCGTTGTTTGATCATTCTGATCAACCGTTTCAATTAACCGATACAGGTCTTTATTTATATGAACATGGCCAAGAAGTTGTTTTTCAATTCGATCAATTGGTAACAGATATTCGTGAAATGAACCAGAAACCAGTTAAAAAGCAATTGCGTTTAGGCTTAACTACTTTATTTGCTGTACAATTTATGAAAGAAATTTCACGATTTTTAACAACCCATCCACATGTGAATTTAATATTACAGCAAGATGGCTCGCCAAAATTACAAACGATGTTAGCAAATAAAGAAATTGATATGGGGCTAATTTCTTTCCCAAATACCTTACCTGAAATTATTCATATTGAACCTTTAGAAACGACTACCAAAGGCTACCATGTTTATGTCGTGGTACCAGAATCAAATCCTCTCTCTCAACATGAAAAATTAACTTTTAAAGATTTGAAAGATCAACGATTTTCATCGTTAAGTGATAATTTTATGATTGGTCGCCTACTACTAGATCGGACTCGGAGCTTCGGTTATGAGCCGAATATCATTTTGCATAACGATGATTTACAAGTACTTCTTTATAGTTTACAAAAAAATAATTCGATTTGTTTGCTACCGATTGAATATTATGAAGTGGGAAAAAGTCAGGGACTGAAATGGATTCCTTTAAAAGATAAGTTTGACTATTTCCCCATCGGCATTGCTTTGCGCCGCGATTTTAGTATGACAGAAGATGTTAGAGATTTTATCCAAATCATTAAAGAAAATTAATGGATAGCCTAGCCTTGATAAGCAAAGACGACTTTACTATCATAAAGTTTCAACACTTTTTCAAATAAGAATTTTGAGAATAAACCCGCGACAATTGGAACAACAAACCAAGAAAAGAGTAAAGGTAAGATCCCTAAGCCCGCATCCAATGAAGCAAGTGGCCCCACGAGTCCAACCAAGCCAAATCCAGCCGATTGTGGGGTTCCTGAAATGTTGAATAGAACCACAGGAATTGCTGAAATAGTCGCTGTAAATAAACAAGGAATTAAAATAATTGGGTATTTAAATAAGTTAGGCATCATCATTTTCATACCGCCCAAAGAGACAGCCAGTGTCACTCCCGATTGGTTGACATTCCAAGAATTAATCACAAGAACAACAGTTGTGGCTGCAATTCCCATTGCGGCAGCACCTGCAGACAAGCCATTCAACTGAATCGCCAAACCGATTGCCACAGTAGTGATTGGTGAAATAATCAGTGCAGCAAATGAACAAGCAATTAAAATACTCATGATAATTGGCTGGAAATCAGTAAAATTGTTAATCACTTTACCAATGGCGACCGTGATCTGTGTCACATATGGGTAAATCAACATGCCAAACAAGCCTGCACCTACTCCAACAACGATCGGTAAAGCAATGATTTCCACTGAACCGAATTTTTTATCGATGACTAATAAAAGTAAGACTGCAACAGAAGCGGTAATCATAATATTAATGATGTCACCAGTGCCTGCACCAATAAAGCCTTTCACTTCTGAATTAAATTTAATCACGCCAGAGCCAGCAAATGCTGCACCGCCAGCAATCATCATTTTCTGTGGCGTTAAGCCAAATTGAAAAGCAATCAGTCCACCAATAATTAAAGGGGTGGCTAGTTGGAAAATTTGCGCCGCATGAATAATCATTTCGATAATCTTGTATTCTGCAAAATATTTTAAAATGGCTCCTAATACAGCATTGGGAATTAAGGCGATAATGGTGCCGGAAGCTGTTCCAGCTAACACTTTGTTAAAAAATATTCTTGGGGTTAATTGAGCATCCAGTTTATCAGTGGGCATTTTCAACACTCCTATTGATTTTTTTTTTTTTAAACAAGTTTGAGAATGATTGAACTTTCTATTAGATAAAGAGCAGCCTCAAAGAAGAGCGCTTATTTCTTTGAGGCGCTTTTTATTTAACTAAAGCAAGGAACGATTTTTAATATACATCCGTATCCGCATTATATTTCGCTAAATTATCTTTAACATCTCGCAAGAACTTACCTGCTTGTTGTCCATCTAAAATTCGATGATCAATAGAAAGACATAAATTAACCATATCTGCCACTTTAAAGCCTCCATCTGCGGTTGGCACAAGGCGTTTATTAATTGACTCTACTTGTAATATCGCAGCTTGTGGATGGTTAATAATTCCCATCGATTGGACGGAACCTAGTGTTCCAGTATTATTAAGAGTAAAGGTCCCTCCTTGCATTTCTTTGCTTGCTAGTGTTCCTTGTCGGACTTCTTGTGCCAAGCGATTGATTTCTTTAGCTAGCCCTGCAATCGAATAGTTATCCGCTTGTTGAATCACTGGCACGTAAAGATGCTCGTCTGTCGTTACAGCTATGGATAAATTAACATCTTTATGATAAATAATTGAGCCATCATCCCAAGATGTATTGATTTTTGGATTTTTCTTTAACGCTTGAATGACTGCTTTGGCAAAAAATGGGAAGAAGCTTAGAGACAGGCCTTCTTGTTGTTTAAATTCATCTTTTAATGAATTTCTAAGTTGGACTAAGTTGGTCACATCCGCTTCCACCATTAACCAAGCGTGAGGGATTTCGTTGACACTTTGGACCATTTTTTTAGCAATTGCTTTACGTACAGGATCTGCAGAGACAATTTTATCTGTGGTTGTTTCAGTTGGACTAGCTGTTGCGGCGCTTTCATTTTGCGAAGCAACTGGCTCCTCTGAAATTGAAGGGCTAGTTCCTGGACTCACTGTTTTCTCAGGTGTTCTTGCCTGTGTTGGTGTAAAGTTTGTGACATCTTTTCTAGTAATCCGACCATCACGACCTGTCCCTGTAACTTGTGTTAAATCAATCTTTTTTTCTTGGGCAATTTTAAGGACTGCTGGGGAATAACGACCATTATTTTTTTGATGGGACGTCGCAGTGCTTGTTGTTTCAACCGTTTCATGTTCTTGTGCTTGTTCCGCACTTGCTTCTTTCACTGGTGCTAAAGTAGCTTCTTCTGTTTTTTCGGTTGTTTCTTCTGTCTCTAACGTCATCACCGCTGTTCCGATGGGCACATCTGTATCTAGAGAAATCAGAAATTCTTTTACTACACCATCAAAATCTGATGGGACTTCCGTGGTGACTTTATCAGAAACGACTTCCATTAAGGGATCATAGCGTTTCACTGAATCTCCTGGTTTAACTAACCATTGGACAATGGCTGCCTCTGTGACACTTTCGCCTAGATGAGGCATTTTGATTTCTTTTGTGGCCATTTATTTTTTCCTCCTTGCTTCAATTAAAATTCTGCTAATTCTTTCATTGCTGCTAATACTTGCTCTTCATTGATTAAAAATTCTCTTTCTAAAGGTAATGCATAAGGCATGCTTGGACAATCAGGTCCTGCAAGTCGTTGAATCGGTGCATCTAAATCAAAGAGAGCATCTTCTGAAATCATTGCCGCAATTTCACTCATCACGCTGCCTTCTTTATTGTCTTCTGTTACGAGTAAGACCTTCCCTGTTTTCTTAGCTGCAGCTACTAATGTTTCGCGATCTAAAGGATATAATGAGCGAACATCGACGATTTCGGCATCAATTCCTTCAGCGGCTAGTTTTTCCGCCGCAGCTAAAGCTAATTGCAAGGTCATGCCGTAACTAATCACGGTTAAATCACTACCCGTTCTAACGACATTGGCTTTGTCAATTGGTACGATATAATCATCTGCAGGCACTTCATCTTTTAGTAAACGATATAAACGCTTATGTTCGTAAAAAATGACTGGATCATCGGAACGAATCGCTGCTTTAATCATCCCTTTTGCATCATAAGGATTAGAGGGGGTCACCACTCTTAATCCTGGTTGTCCACAAAAAACTTTTTCTGTAGACTGAGAATGATACAGCCCACCACGAACACCGCCGCCATAAGGTGTCCGATAAACGATTGGCGCAGTCCAATCGCCGGAGCCTCTGATAACAATTGATTGGTTGCAGGCAAAATGTAATCCGCAAATTGAAATTCACCAATTGCGCGATAGCCCATTAAACCTAAGCCGACAGCTAAACCACCAATTAAGCCTTCTGTTAACGGTGTATTAAAACAACGCTCGTCACCGTATTTAGCAGCCAAGCCCTTTGTTACACCGAACACGCCGCCTTTGTCGCCGCCGACATCTTCTCCAAAAATAACTACTTTTTCATCACGAGCCATTTCTTCAGAAATTCCTAAGTTAATTGCTTCTAAATAAGTCATCTCAGCCATTATATTTCTTCTCCTCTTCTCTTATTTTGCATACACTTCTTCTAAAATTGATGTCGGTACAGGATCTGGCATTGCTTCTGCTTCATCCGTTGCTTGATTGATTTCTGCACGAATTTCTTCATCAATTTTGGAAATGTCTTCGTCTGTTAAATAGCCCTCTTCTAATAATTGTTTTTCAAAAAGCTTCACTGCATCGTTCTTTTTCATCTCTTCAATTTCTTCTTTTGAACGATAAACAGATTGATCATCGTCAGCGGAATGAGAAGTCAAGCGAGAAACCATTAATTCAATCAATTTTGGTCCTTTTTTCTCGCGAGCCGCTTTTACTGCTTCTTTAAATGCTAGATAGACTTCAGTAAAATCACTACCATCAACGGTTACACCTTCAAAGCCATAAGCTTTCGCGCGATCGGCCATTCGTTTATTGGCATACTGTTCTTCAATTGGGACAGAAATCGCATATTCATTATTTTCAACCACAAAAATGACTGGTAATTTTTTTACGCCTGCAAAGTTCATAGCTTCTTGGACTTCTCCTTGATTGGCAGAGCCTTCCCCAGTGGTGGTCAATGCAACAAAATCAGCTTTTTGAAGTTGCGCTGCATAACCAACACCTGTCGCTAATGGCATTTGTGTACTTACTGTTGAAGAGAAGGAAACAATATTATGCTCTTTTGAACCATAATGATTCGGCATTTGACGACCATGGGAAGAAGGATCCGCTTCTTTTCCAAAAGAACCCATTAAAATATCTTTGGAGGTCATGCCCCAAACCAAGCACGCGGTCATATCACGATAATACGGTAAAAAATAATCTTTTTGAGGATCAAAAGCCATCGCCATCGCTACTTGTGCAACTTCTGCCCCTTGACCAGAAATATTGAAAGAGGTCTTACCAATCCTTGTTAATTGCCACAACCGTTCGTCTAAACGACGTCCTCGTAGTACTTGACGATATGCCTGAATCAATTCTTCTTTTGATAAACCCGATTTTTTAAGCGTTTTCATTTTCATCAACCTTTCTCTATTTGTGAATCGCTAAGCCATAAGTATCTAAGGCTGCTTCTTGCAATACTTCTGTCATTGTTGGATGCGCGTGGATTGCTTCACCAATTTCAATGGGCGAGGCATCTAAATACATGGCAGTACTTGCTTCGGCAATTAAATCCGTGACATGTGGCCCAATCATAGAAACCCCTAATAAATCATCGGTCTTCTTGTCACGAATTACTTCTATAAAGCCATCTGTTTCTCCATAAACAAGTGATTTACCATTACCATTAAAATTAAAGGTGCCAATCACTACTTCTTTATCTTCTGGTAAAGTTTCTCTAGTATAGCCGACACTTGCTATTTCAGGATTTGTATAAACACCTCGAGGCACGTTTGTATAATTTAAAGGTTCCACTGTCTCGCCTAAAAGATGCTGAACAGCTAACTCTCCTTCTTTCATAGCCACATGGGCTAGTTGAAGTGTATCGATACAATCACCAATCGCATAAATATGTCCTTCTGTGGTTTGATAAAATTCATTTACTTCAATGCCTTTGTCAGTATATTTCACTGAGGTATTCTGTAACCCTAACTTATTGATATTGGGTTGACGACCAATTGCTACCATGACTTTGTCAACAGTGAGGCTTTCTTGTCCTGCAACTTCTACTTGAACCTTTTGTCCAGTAACTTTCGCTTCTTGGACTTTGCTACCTAATAAAATGTTAATTCCTCGTTGCTCTAAACGTTTCTTTAATTCTTTAGAAATTGTTGCACTTTCATTTATAAGTAACCGATCCAAAAATTCAATGATAGTTACGTTGACACCTAAACTATTTAATAAAGAAGCCCACTCGACACCAATAACGCCACCACCAATAATTGCAATTGATTCTGGTAGCTCTTCTAATTCAAGCATCCCATCAGAAGATAAGATAAATTCTTCATCCAGTGGCAAATTAGGTAACGTTTTAGGACTAGAGCCTGTCGCAATAATGACATTTTTAGGAACGATAATTTCTTCTTCTCGTGTTGGATCATTAAACGTAACTGCCACTGCGCCAGAGACTGGTGAAAAAATGGAGGGACCTAAAATCGCACCTTCGCCTGCTAAAATTTTGATTTTATTTTTCTTGCATAAGCCTTCAACACCTTTGTGCAACTGCTCAACAATTCCTTCTTTTCGTTGTTGTATTTTAGAAAAATCAATGGACGCTGCCTCTGTTTCAATCCCAAAAGAAGCCGCTTGTTTTAAGGTATCAAAAACCTCTGCGCTTCTTAATAAAGCTTTTGTAGGGATACAGCCTTTGTGCAAACAAGTGCCACCTAATTTGTATTTTTCAACAATTGTGACGTTTAGCCCTTTTTGTGCGGCTCGAATTGCTGCTACATAGCCTCCTGTTCCGCCACCTAAAATCAGTAAATCTGTTTGTTCCGCCATTTTGATCACTCCTGCTCAATTTTTGCTTCACTATAATTTAAAGCTTGTTCTTCCCCTGTTAATACTCGATTGACGCCTTCATATAAAGCAGCCATCTCCATTTCACCTGGGTAAACCTTAATTGGTGCAATCCAAGTGACTTTTTGACTAATTTCTTGAACAACGGTTTGCGAATAGGCTGCGCCCCCTGTTAAAATAATTGCATCAATTGTGCCTTCAAGAACCACGGCCATCTCGCCAATACTTTTTGCGATTTGGTAACACATTCCTTTTAAATAGTAATTTGCTGTTTGATCACCTGCAGCTATTTGTGCTTGGATATGCCGTAAATCTGTTTCACCTAGGTATGATTTAAGGCCGCTATTACCCGCAATTAGCTTTTTCACTTGGCTAATCGTTAACTCCTGTTCAAGTATCCATTGCGCAAATTCAACGAGCGGTAAGGCACCACTGCGTTCTGGCGTATAAGGACCTTCACCATCAAGCCCATTTACCACATCCACCATGCGGCCTTTTTGATGCGCCCCCAAGCTAATGCCCCCACCTAAATGAACAACGATAAAATTGCTTTGCTCATATGTTTTCCCTAAATCCTCAGCGATTTTTCGAGCGACCGCTTTTTGATTTAAGGCGTGACCAACGCTACGCCGGTGAATGCCTTTTAATCCGGAAATCCTGGCTAATGGCTGTAGCTCATCTACAACAACAGGATCGACAATAAAGGCTGGCACGTGATATTTTTCTGCAAACTCATTAGCTAAAATCGCCCCTAAATTTGAAGCATGGGTATTAAAGCGTTCTGTCCGCAAGTCTTCTAGCATTTGTTGATCGACAAGATACGTACCGCCAGGAATAGGCTTAAGCAAACCACCACGCCCCACGACAGCGGCTAATTGTGTGATGTTATGTGTTTCTAAAAATTCCGCGATCATTTGTTTTCGAAATGGTGTTTGACTGACAACATTTTCAAAAGGTGCCAATTCTTGGACGCTATGTCTAAGCGTTTCTTCCGCCAAGCAATCATGATTAGCAAAAAGCGCTAACTTAGTGGAGGTCGAGCCAGGATTAATAACCAATACTGTTTCCATTGTTTTCTGCTCCTTTTTTTAAACTTGTCTCATGGCAAATCTTAATGAATGGAATTTGCTTTCTGTCGAATCGCTTCTAGATGTTAAAACGACTGGGACTTTTGTGCCAACAATCGTTCCTCCCACCTTGGCGTGCCCAAACAAGGTTAATGATTTGTATAAACAATTTCCAACATCAATAGTTGGGACCACTAAAATATCTGCATCCCCCATGATAGGACCGCTGTAACGTTTATGCGCAACCGCTTCTTCAGAGGTCGCTAAATCAAGCGAAAGTGGCCCAAAAACCGTAGCCTCTTGTTGATCATTAAAATGTGCCGTGACTTCTTTTGCTAAAACAGACGAAGGCATTTTAGGATTGAAATTTTCCGCTGCGCTTAACAAAGCAATTTTCGGGTGATGCAGTCCCAATTTTTGGGCGACTTCTTTAGCATTTTCAACAATTTCAATGAGGGTCGCTTGAGTGGGAGCGATATTCATCGCACAATCGGTTAACAAGAAGGTTTTTCCTGCAGGCAGCTCCACCATTGCTACATGGGAAAGAATCGGTTTATTTTTTAATTGATGCTCACTTTTCAACATTTCTTTTAGTAATGTGTGGGTCTGAATAATTCCTTTCAATAAAATTTGTGCTTGACCAGTTGCAACTAGACTGACAGCTTCCCGTGCTACCGCGGCCTCATCTGAGCAATGAACATATTTCCAGAGATTTTCAGTATCAAGATTTTCGTTTGTATCAAATACAATAAACTGCAACGGTTGCTCGGCTTCTTTTAGTGCTTTTTTAACTAACTGTAAAATCTCTGGTTGTGAACCTCCTGCAATTGAAACAGTGATCATTTTCTCACCTCATTTTTTCTTCTTTACACTTTAAATCTACCTTAGTATGTAAGCGCATACAAATTGTTAATTTTTATGTCCTTATTAATATTTTTTATAGAGAAAGAAAAGCTTAGTAAATCAAGCTTTTCTTTCTCTAAACAATTGTTATCTAATTTACTTTTCATGAAAAAACTTCTTTTCTAAGAATGAAAGGAAAACTTATGCTTCGGCACAACTGTTTATTTATGTCAGATCCTAAAGCATGTTATACTTTAGATACTTATTTTTAGGAGGAATTAAATGGCACTACTACTATTCTTTTTGTTTATCGCCCTACTAGGATTTGGTATATTAAAAATTAATAACCGCAGTATCCTCGGCGGTATCACTCTGGCTTCCGGTACCTTATTGTCATTAGTCACCTTACTATTTATCGGATTAGACAAAATTTATTTACATTTTAAGAATGGCGACCTAATTACCTTGGCCATTGCTTATCTATTAATTCCCGCTGTGTTTATCGGCATTTGCCTTTACTTTATTTTTAACTCACGTACGATGCAAACGAAAGAAGGCAAAAGTGTCACGGCTAAATTGTCGGCGGGCTTAGGGCTGAACTTATTAATTGCTTTACCAGCCTTTCTATATTTATTATCAGTTGGCACAGCGCAAATACCTTATGTGCTTTTTCTGTTCTTACTTTTTCTATTGTTAATGGATCTTTTGCTGACCTTTCTATTTGCTGCTTACGTCTTGTATTCATGGATGTACCAAATGATTCCTTTAAAAAAAGCGGTTGATTATATCATTGTTTTAGGTTCGGGAATTCGTAGCGAGGAAGTACCTCCACTTTTGAAGAGTCGGTTAGATAAAGGAATTGAATATTATGAAAAAAATCCCACCGCTAAATTTGTAGTCAGCGGTGGTCAAGGTCCTGACGAACCTGTGGCCGAAGCTTTCGCAATGAAAAAATATTTGCTTTCACAAAATATTCCTGCAGAAGCAATTTTGATGGAGGACCAATCCACAACCACTTATGAAAATATGTTGTTTTCTAAAGCAATAATTCAGGCAGATTGGCAAAAGATGCCGTCTGATTCTAAACAACCCTCTGTTATTTTTTCAACAAATAACTATCATGTCTTACGAGGAGCTATGTATGCCCATCGTGTCGGCTTAAAAGCTGAAGGTGTCGGGGCGCCAACTGCCTTATATTTTTTACCAACTGCTCTAATCCGAGAATACATTGCCTTACTGGTTCATGATAAGCGAATTGTGCTTTTTGTTTTTCTACTTGTCACTCTTCTTTTAGGAATCAGTATCTTACCCATCTAAAAAAACAGCGACTCACATTTTTGTGAGTCGCTGTTTTTATTCTTTTAATATCGCGAATTGTAAAATTAAGTTAGAAAAATAAAAAGGCATTTATGGTACACTCAAA
>OAUG01000269.1_pt1 | contig 25072 bp, 28 predicted proteins | sample 1476141 | NCBI WGS metagenome assembly OAUG01 (sample SAMEA2580007, study PRJEB22360) | human gut metagenome | biome: human gut; feature: human-associated habitat; material: faeces | place: Denmark | collected 2008/2010 | reverse complement strand
ATTCTTGAGTCACATATGCAAAGAGGAATTGTCTAACTTAATTTGACAATTAATATCTTTTAAATAAATACTAATACACCTATCACATTTATAACTCTATATTTTTTTTACACTTCAAAAAAATTATGCGGACAATCGTAGTTACTCTTATAACAAGCTATCCTTCTTATTAAAAAAATTACAAGCGTTTACTATTCATTTTTTTATAGAAAATATGAATACAAAAAAACAACTATTCGTTTTATAAGAATAGTTGTTTTTGATATTAATTGTTAAACCCTTTTTTTCTCAAAAATCCACTTTTTCATGTAATACTGTACTTTTTTTGTCATCTTTCCTTAAAGCATCTAATTTGTTTAATTTATCATCAATTACCTAGTAGTTATCAATAACTTAAATCTACTCTTCTATTATTCCCGTTTATTTAAAATCATTTCGAAAATACTTATAAAAACAAGAATTACAACAAATTAATTAGCATAGTTAATTTGTTGTGTTTCCACCATTGGATAAACAATTAAGCTATCCTTCTCTAAATTTTCCTTATTCATATCCACAGCAGTAATTTGACTATTGTCATACGTACGATAGTAATAAATTCCCTTTTCCAGGTTACAACATGAAGAATAAATCGTATACTCATATTTTTCATCACCAACATCACACAATCCTTTTTGTTGTTCGACAGAACTTAAAATATGAAAAAATTGGCTAATACTTTCATATTCTGAACTTCTTGATACAGAATTTAACTTAGTAAAAGTTGCTTTTACAAATCTAGATACTGATGATAAATCTCCTGGCAACCCAATACCACCCATTCCTCTACTATAAATATCTAACTCTATTTGATCTGAAAAATTATTTTTTGGAGTTCTAGTTGAAAGTACACGATAATTGTTTAAATTAAATAATTGGTAATCAAATGTTGGGTTATTTGTTAATACGCCTACAGGATTATCAAATACACGTAAGCCTTCTTTCGTGCTTTCAACCACAATAGATTGCTCTTTATCAGCCAACAGCCAATGGAGAGGGGATAACGGAAGTTCATCACTAAAATTAATATTTACTAAATTAAGATTCTTCAATAATTTTTTTGCTTCATCTACAGTAGAGCATTGGCCCAATACCCAAGGAATAAACTCAAATGGAGAAACATTTTCTTTTCCTTCTTCAATTTTTTTATAATCTGCATAGCCTGAAAAGTTTAATCCAGCCATTCCTAATCCTTTTTCATTTATTGCATCATAATAAAGCGGATAATCAGCAATCCCAGCAGCAATTCCAATTATTGCAAAATGATGATCTAAATTTCCAACTTCTCGAAATGAAAACTTATAATTTCTCGGCGTAATAGTAACCACCTCATTATAAGAAATTTCATAATCAAAATTCCTTCCAAAGTAATGATCTTTTGATACATAAGTAATTGCTGTACACATAATCAATTCCTCCTATATACTAATTCAGTCACTAAAATAGTACACCCAATACTCTTTTTTATCAAATTTAACCTATCCACAAAATGGCTAAAACAATATATGAACATTCAATTTAAATATCACAGTTCCTAACTGACATAAAAAGATATATTAACTAAAAAACTAGCTATTTTTATTTTATAACAGGAACTGTTGATACATAAAAATTACTAACCTAAATACTTTAATCATATTCAAAGTTTATACAAATAAAGTATGCTCAACTTAAATGACCTACTACATACTTAGTAAATGGCGTCACTGGAACATCCGTACAGAAAATAGCGGTAGTGAGACATGAAAAAAAACAAGAAATGCTGTTAAATCAACGTTTCTTGTTTTTTTCTTTTTCTCTTCAGAAATATTCTTCTGGAACATTCGTGCAGAAAATAGCGCTAGGATTTAAAACACGAACATTTTAGTTTTATTGTGTATTTAAAGGACGCAAATGTCCATTTTTCAAGGAAGGATCATATCGAAAAGAGTATTTACCAACAAAGTTAATATGCTCAACGAGAAGTGGTGATAATTTATTGATTTTCTCTTCTGAACAATCAAATCCTTCTACACGCATTTGGTCAATTACTCTTTCTAAATAGAGCGTATTCCAATAAATAATTGCATTTGTCACAATACTAAGAGCAGTCAATTGCTCTTCCATTCCGTCAATATAGGTTTGATATAGTTTGCCCTTTTTCCCATAAAATATGTGGCGACATAATGTATGCCTTGCTTCTCCTTTATTCAGCTGTTCTAAAATCTGTCTTGCATAAATCTCATCAGAAATATAGCGCAATTGGTGCTTTGTTTTGTATACTTTTCCATATTCAATAATGGTTTTCCCTAGCTCTGTTGGTTGACCATTTCGTTGAAGTGCTTTTGTTAACTCTGTCGCATTCACTTTTCCTGACTTTAAAGAACCTGCTACTCGAAGTATTTCGTCCCAGTTTTTTTCTATTCGAGTAGTGTTGATTTTGTTTTGAGAAACTTCATTTAACATTTTATAGTCTGCAGTTAAGTCTATTCGCCAAAGTTTTGTTCCGTGATTGTTTGCAATTCGTGGGCTAAATTGGAAGCCTAACAATCCAAAAAGTCCAAATACCAAATCACTATACCCGGCTGTATCTGTCATGATTTGTTTTGGTTCTAAGCCACGTGTTTGATTTAAAAACCCATCCAATAAGTACAAAGAATCACGCAATGTTCCTGGAACAACCATTCCATGAAAGCCAATATATTGATCAGAAACAAAGTTGTAAAATGTGACTCCACGACTGCGGCCAAAATATTTTGGATTACTTCTAGAATATAGGGAACGTTGTGGTGTGGTATAACGAATACCGTCGGCCGAAGCCATTTGATTATTTCCCCATACAAGAGAAATAGGAAGTTTTTTGTATGCAGAAATAATTTTTTTATTTGTTGCTGACAGTGTATCCAATCGAACATATTGGTGATTGACGTACATTAGCCGATCATATTTTAAACTCTCGATTCCTTCTTTAGATACTGGAGAAAAGCCAATATTACAGGCTTCTGCTAAAAGTACTGCTAGAACACTAATATCTAAGTGATCCATACGCGTATTCGATTCATTAATATGGTGGAAACAGGAGGTTAAATCAAGTTGTTGATTTACCTCCAATAATAAATCTGGAAGATCAATTTTGGGCATTAATGCTTTTACGCGATTTTTGAACTGCTTATCTTCCTTATTTTCACGTGTTTTTCGGAGTTTAGACACGATAATTTTATCTTTGTTATCCTGTTTTTCAATTCTAGCCATTTCAGAATGGGGCCATTTTTTACTGTTTCGTTATATGACAGACTTAGATCTTCTTCTAATTGCTTTATTGCTTCAACAGAAGAGCTAGGTAATTCCAATTGAGAGAGTAAACTTTCTTTTTGCTGTTCCCACGTCTCTTTGCTGATTAAACAACTCATTGGATCAATGAACTTTTCACTTTTAGGTACAAATATATCATGTTTATTCAAGCTTTGGATTAGTAACTCAATACCTAGAATAAGCATACTTTGATTGACTTCATTAGGGTTATAGTGAATATAATAAGCCCATTTCTTTGGTATATGATTTTCAACAGATTCAAATTGTCTAAAGGTGATTGGTTTGGGGATTCTACGTTGAATTAAGCACCACACTGCCATACAATCTTCATCATAGTGTCCATTTTCTATTGTTAATGTTTCAATAATCAAGGCAATAAACTTTCGAATTTTACGATAGGATTGAATTAATTCTGCGATTGCAATAGGTTCTTGTTCATTTTTAACAAGTTTCTTTACTTGAAACACCGCATTTACAATATCCTCTGCTGGATATTGGTCAAACACTCGGCTTCGCAGACAATCAATTTCAATAGAATCGTCTAAAAGTAGTTCAACTATTTCAGATAGAGTAAATGCTGCACGATCCAAATCTTTTAACGTTCGTAAACGCTCTTTTGATTCTTTATTTTTTGCTCGTCTAAAAATTGACTCATAATATTTTATTAAAGCTGTAAGCAATTCGTCTGTAGCAATCTTTTCATACTCATACACAAAAGCAACTAAAAGGGCTAATTTTTTCTGAATACTCATTCTTTGAATAAGGCTTGATTTGGCTTTAAAAGCGTAGGTAGCTAAATGCTTTACTTTTCCTTCAGGGATAGTTGAGAAATCCCATTCACTCGTATGAAACTGCTGGAATTCCTTTAATCGATGAAAACCACGAGTGATTTCTTTCCTACCTTCATCAATTAAAGGAGCTCGTAAAATATCCATTTTAGTGAATGCCCCTTGAACAGGCACACCCATAAGACTAAGTAAATTTAATAACTTCTCTGACTCTTCTTCAGAAGGTATAAGAGAGAGTTGCTTCATCAATTGATCTTCTGCTTGTTCAACAATTTTGGAAATAAAACGTTAAAATATGGATACACCTGGAAGTAATATTTTTTCTTCTAAACATTTTTTCAATAGCATATCTGAGAGCATTTCAGTTGTTTCAGTCGTATGTGAAGCACGAGATAAAAGCCAATCATATAGAAATTTCTGGCAATCAGAGTCTTGAAAATTTCTATACGAATAGCGCTCTTTGATCAATTGTGCATGTTGACTGATTGTCATTTTTCTAGAATAAGAATCAAATTCACGGGGATCAATAGATAATTGATTGGCCAGGTATATTATTACTTCTAACGGTATTTTTGAAAAATCAGTAAAAAAAGTTCCTAAAAATCGTACTGTCCCTAGCTGTACAGCAAACCCGAGTTTAGTAGAAGGTAATCTCATTTCATTAATAATTTCTTTATCAAAATCAGTTAACTGGAAGTATAATTGCAATTGTTCTTCCGAAGGAGCACCCACAAACGTACCAAAAATTTTTTCTTTTTTCATTTAAGCCTCCAAACTTTCCAAAAACTATAGTTTTTTAGAATCTTATTTCTAGTTTTTGACTCCTTTGTCTATCAATGTTTTAAGTTTTCAAAAACTCATTATAAAAAAGTTTATAATAAACCATTGCCAAAAGAAAGAACATTCTTCATAATAAAAAAGAAATAAAACTGGAGGTTCTTGTAATGATTATTGGCTATGCTCGTGTATCAAAAGACGATCAAAATTTAGGTCGTCAAATTGATCAGTTAAAAAATTTTGGCGCAGAGAAGATTATTCAAGAAAAATATACAGGTATAAAAAGAAACCGCCCAGGAATTGAGCAGCTTCTTCAAACGATTCGAAAAGGAGACATTGTTGTAGTAGAAAGTATTTCTAGACTTGGAAGGAACACTTTGGACATTTTAAACTTAATTCAGGAATTGGATCAAAAGCAAATTCAATTTGTTTCTTTAAAAGAGAATATGAATACTTCAACACCCACGGGAAGGCCATGTTACAAATGATGAGTGTGATCGCAGAATTAGAACGGAATCTTTTGGCTGATCGAGTCCGTAAAGGAATCGAAGCTAGTAAAAAAAGAGGGGTAGCGATTGGCCGTCCTAAAATTCCACAAGAGAAACTAGATATTGCAGTTCGAATGTACAAAAGTGGCGATTATTCTGTCAAAGAAATCATTGAAACAAATCAGATATCTACAGGAACCTTTTATCGTGAAATTAATCGACTAAAATTGAGAAAGCTAAACAAAAGAACCGAACAACTAACTTAATTGCCCAGTAGTTGTTCGGTTTTCTACCGCTATTTCTGTATGGATGTTCCAGTGACCCCGTATTGGTGGTGTAGGTGGCTGCAAGCTTTCCATTTTTTGTTGAATTGCTTTAAATTCAGGGGTTTCTTGGTGTTGATTTTGAACCATTTTTTGCTCTATTCTCTCCAAAGTCGGTTGAATTTCTTTCCCTGATACTTTACGATTTAATTTTCTTTCTAAGGTCTCTTTCGGACTAATGGGAGGCGTTTCTAAGCTTGAATAGAGTTTCACTCCTTCTCTATTGTAAAGCCTTATATCGCTAAATAAGCCCGTTTTATGAAGGGTTTCTAAATTGATCGGCAAGTTTTTGACAACAATATCATGCGCTTGTTTTGGTGTTGCCCTAGCTGTCATTGGATCATCTGCATACATAGTTTCATATCGTTCAATCGTTCCTAAGTATGATTCAATTTTCGGTACTGCCGTGACGTACATTTTTGTTTCATAACCTTTAGATTCAAGCATTGTGGCTGTTTGAATAGGAACGTCTGTTGTTCGTCCTGTTCCTTCAATCACTAAATTATAGCCTTAATCGCTTAAACGGCTAATAAGTGCTTCTGTCATACGAACATAGTTGATTTATTCACCATACTTCCCATTACATCGTAAAACGCTATATTTAAGATTTCAAACAACTATATTAATAGGAAGAAAACTTCATTTTTCCTCTTAGTTCTATAAAAAGTGTGGCTAATTTGAGGCAAAATATTAAATTAAATTTGCCACAAATTAATGGCCCCACTATTATTTTAAATCAAGAAGTAGTAAATAATCTTATTTTTTTACTACCAGACTGTCTTTAGATATTAGCTTTTCGTCACCCACTACAGTTGACATAGACCCACAAAAAACTTAAAAACCTTGCGATGTAAGACTGGCACGGAGAAGACCAATCTATCATCACAAGGTAAGAGTATTCAAATCTTATTGAAGACTCAAATAATAACAAATTTTAATTAAGGATAGTAATATCATAGATTTTTCTAGAAGTTTCTTGAGGTGAAATTTTCGTTACCTGTCTTTTATCTTCTAAGAAATTACCTTCTTCAAGTGAAGTGGAGAGACCACTCCAAGGTTCCAAAGCAATGAATGGACTTTTATTAGTTGTAGACCACAGAATCAAGTTCGGAAAATCATCAAAATCTACTCGAAGACCTTTACCAGACTTCCTTGACCGAAGCGTTACGCTACGAGACTTGAGCTGGTCAAGTGTAATGGCATCATGGGAAAAAAGTGAGTAGTCCAAATCGAGAATCTTTTGATTTTCCAAAAAAGGTGTCCGATCTTGCAAATCTAATAATCCTGTCTCAGGAAAACTCTTTGGTATCGAGCAAGACTCAACCTCACTAAATTCAATATAATAATCCTCATAGTTTTCACCTTCTACTAAAGGACAATTGAATGCTGGATGGGCTCCAATAAAGTAAGGCATTGTTTTTTCCATTTCCAAGTTCGTTACCTGAAATTCGGTTCTAATTGATTTACCATTCAAGGTATAAACAACTCTCAGTTCAAACTGATATAGGTAATTATCAAGCATCTCAGCATTTGGTTTAATACTAAAGGTCACGCTATTATCATTGACTTCTTCCAGAATAAATTCTTCTTTTCGAACAAAACCATGTCTACGAATAAGACCTGTAAAAAAGAGTCTTTCTTGAGGTCTATAAATAGCCCAATCATTTCGTAAACTACCACAGATAGGAAATAGAATAGGCGCCTGTCCATTCCAATAATTTGGATCAGCTTGCCAGAGATACTCTATCCCATCCTTGTCTTTAATCGAAGTCAGTTGACCACCAAGTGTTTTAAACTGAACAGTAAGATACTCGTTTTTTAATTCGATAGTCACAACTAATTCCCTTCTTTTTATTATTGGAAAGGCAAATAATTTACCTCGAAGTGAATAGTCTCACGTATTTCTACATCGAGTGATTGTAAAAATTCCCATTCAAATGCTGATAACTCTAAATCAGAATGGCAAATCCACTCTTTTCCAGTTGAAACATACCATTTACCACATTTTAGCAACGGGGTAGCTTCAAGCTCAGGAATCATAGGACAATCTTCGAAACTAACAATATATACCTTTTCAAAGTTTGGTCTAAATAAGTGTTGTACTTTTTCTAAAGTATCGGATAACAATTTTTTACATTTTCAAGTAATATTACTCTATCACTTGAGTTTCTGCTACTTTCTTATACCAATGAGCTGATTTCTTAGGATAGCGTTCTTGCGTGTCAAAGTCTACATAGAATAGTCCATAACGTTTTTCGTATCCGTTTGACCATGAGAAGACATCCATAAGTGACCAGATGAAGTAACCTTTAACATTTGCACCATCCGCAATTGCGTCTGATAAAACTTCCAAGTGTTTCTTCACGTAATCAATACGACCATCATCATAAACGGTATTATCTACAAACTCATCTTTGTATCCAAGACCGTTTTCAGTGATGTAAATCTTCTTGTAGTTTGGATAATCATTTTTCACTCGCATGATTTGGTCATACAAGCCTTCAGGATAAATAATCCAGTCCCAATCCGTTCTAGGCACATAATCTGGTGCGATTCGGCGACCAACACCTTTAATCTGGTACTTAGAACTTCCTTTTTCACCCTTACCATTGTGAATGATTTCAGTCTCACCATCAAAGGCTTGCATCCAATCACTCATGTAGTAGTTGATACCAAGGAAATCGTTCAAATCTTTAGCTGCTTCAAGTGCTTGGAAGTCTTCATCACGAAGATCAAGTTCTCCACCATTTTCAGCTAGGATGTGGTTGACCCCTTCCATCGTTTTATCTGAATAGTGTCCAAGGTAGGTTGCATCCAAGATAAATTTGTTATGGATGATATCTTCTAACTCAGCGGCACGAACATCTGCTGGATTTTCTGGATCATAAGGGTATTTGGTTGGCAACGCATGTACTACGCCAATTTCGCCTTTATAACCTTTATCTTTATACAATTTCACAGCACGTGCATGAGAAACCATCATATTGTGGTGTGATTGGAAGACTTTGGCAAGATCATATTGAATGCCTGGAGGGAATTTACCAACCAAGTATTGACCATCTCCAATTGGGCCAATTTCATTGAAAGTTGTCCAGTAGTTTACTTCTGGGAACTCTTCAAAACAGAAAGCGGCATAATCTACAAAGTGTTCTATATTTTCGCGGTTTAAGAAATCTCCATCTGAGTGAAGAACTTCTGGTGTGTCAAAGTGGTGCAAAGTCACGAATGGCTCAACATGACGTTTGTGGCACTCAGCAAAAAGATTATGGTAGAATTCAACACCTTTTTCATTTACTTCGCCATAGCCAGTTGGGAAAATACGAGACCAGGCAATTGAAATACGAATACCATTAACGCCATATTTTTCAGCTAATTCTAAATCAACAGGATATTTATGGTAAAAATCACTTGCAGGCTCTGCTGTGTACCAATAATTGTCTTCAAGATACTTATCCCATGCAACTGGGCCTTTACCATCCGTGTGAGTCGCACCTTCTGCTTGATAAGCAGCTGTAGCACCACCAAAAATAAAATCTTTAGGAAGTGTTTTAGTCATAACTATAAATCCTTTCAAAAAAAGCATTTGAGACAATATTCTGAGTTCCGGAAACCAAGGAAATGAAATGAAATGCAATGATATGGTTAACAATATTATAAGGAACTGAAAGAATAATCTCGTCTCAAATAACTTTTACAAATTTATTAATCAAACTGTTGTTGAACAAATGCAAGAGCACCTTGTCCATCACGTGTCAATTTGATATATTGAGCTCCTTCAGTTTTTGCAAGTTTAATGCCCAATTTATCTGTTTCAGCCTTCATATCATCGAAGTTTGAAGCGACCTGTGGAGCCAAGATAACCAAGTCAAACTCTGGCAACATTTCACGGTGAGCACCATAACCACCCGCTGCCGCTTTGACTGGAACATTGTATTCTGCTGCTGCTTTGTTCAAGGCATTGGCAAGCAAGCCACTTGTACCTCCACCTGCACAAAGAACAAGGACATTAGTTTCTTTTGTGATATTATTGTTTGCTGCTACATCTTCTTTAGCAACGCCTGCTTTTCCAAGAACGGCATCTGCTTTAGCAGTATTGAAGTTTGCAGCTACTTTTTCTTTAAGAGCATCGTTTGTTTTACCAGAACGTTCTTCTTCAAGAATTTGTTCATCGTATACCTTAACAAATGGGTAATAAATGATAGTATCAACAACTACCAAGAGTCCGGCTAAGATAAATGATAGAACTTGGAAGTTAGTACCGAGTACAATTCCCAACGGACCAGGAGTAACCCATGGAAGGTTGGCAGAGAATGAGTTCATGTTCAATGTGTCAACAAAGAATTTAAAGATCCAAACGTTGACAATCGGAGCGAAAATGAACGGTACAAAGAAAATCGGATTCAATACGATTGGTGCACCAAATAAGATTGGCTCATTAACCCCAAAGAATGTTGGAACAACTGAGGCACGTCCGATGGCACGGTTACGTTCTGATTTACAAATCCACATGAACAAGAATGGAACAATCAATGTAGCTCCTGTTCCACCCATGGTAACAATAAACATTTGAGTACCAGAAGTGATAACTTTATCTGCATGTTGTCCAGCTTGGATAAGATGCAAGTTGGCATCGATATTGGCATAAGTGATAGCAGCGATTGCTGGTTCGACAATTGAAGGACCGTGGATACCAACAAACCAGAAGAAGGCATAAGCACCAAAGATAAGTGTAATTCCAAGGTAACCATCTGCAGCTGAGAAGAGAGGAGCAAGAAGGGTACCGATTGATTCTGCAACGGTTACACCAAGAGTTCCCTTAACAATGAGTTCAAATCCATAAAGGAGAACAACCGATACAGTGAATGGAATCAAGTCTTTAAATACTTGAGAGATATTTGGTGGAACCTCTTCAGGCATACGAATAGTAACATTATTTTTCACACAGACCTTGTAAACATTAACTGTCACAAAGGCTGCAATAAATGCTGTCAAAAGACCTTTTGTTCCCGTGAAGGCTGTCAAGAAGCCTCCTTCTTTTGCAGGCTCAGCTGCCATCAAAAGGAACCCTACCATAGACGCTAGCATCGTAGATAAGAAGTTAATCTGATTGGTCGCAGGTAGGTCACGGTTCATTGAGTCCGTCAAAGCTTTAGCGGTAGTACCACCAACAAAGAATGCTAGGATACCCATCGAATAGCTATAAGGAGTCATCAAGAAGGTCTCAATGTCTTTTGACCAGTGGAATCCCCAAGCATTTGGGACATAGGCAATAAGGATAAAGATAGATGAGAAAAGGATGACTGGCATACCAGCGATAAATCCATCACGAATAGCACGAAGATAGATGTTTCGAGAGATTTTCTCAAAGAACGGTTTCCCTTTCTCAATAAGTTCAATGAGTTTATGCATTATTTTGCTCCTCTTTTATAAAGTTCGATGAGGTGATGAATCACATCTTTTAATAAGACAGTAGTCATTAAGTGGTCCTGACCATGCATCATGGTAACGCTGTATGGAAGTTCCTCCCCAGAAGCTTCTCGAGCCAACATAGCTGTCTGAGAATTGTGAGCCTCTGCAATACAGCTTCCTGCTTCTACTACAAGACTATCTGCCTTAGCGAAATCACCATTTTCAGCCGCTTTAAGCGCTTCTAAAAGTTTAGAGCGAGCATCTCCAGCATAAGCAACAATTTCAAACCCTAAGAGAGTCATCTCTTCTCTGTTCATAACAATATCCTCCGTTTTATGTTTTTACTATACTTTATCAGTCCATGGACTAGCTGTTTTAACAAGAACTTTGTTAAGTTCATCAATATTTTCGAATCCAGTAGTACGCAACCATTCACGTGCTGCTTTTTCACCTTCTTTGATGTAAGGTTCTACAGATCCTGCCCAAGTAGCACGTCCACAAAGCACACCATTAAACTTGGCACCTGAGTCGTGAGCAAATTGCAATGTTTCTTGGAACAATTTAGCAGATACACCTGCACTTAGGTAGATGTATGGAAGGTTAGTCGCTTCTTCTTGTGCTTTAAAGAAGTCAGCAGCTTCAGCTTTACTGTAAACCACTTCACCATCAGCAAAACCTTCGACATATTTAACGTTAACTGGTACTTCTACTTTAAGAACATCAATGTTAAAGCGTGGATCAGAGAAAACTTTCATCGCTTCAATGACTTTGCGAGGTTTCACTTTTGCATATTCAACAGAACCTGCATCTGAGATTTCTTCATCATAAGCAAGGATTTCCAAGAAGAAAGGAATATCTTCAGCGACACATTCAGAACCAACACGTTCAATATAAGCTTGTTTTTGTTGGTTAAGTTCATCTGAGCTGTCTACATCATAGTAAAGCAAGAACTTAACGGCATCAGCGCCTTGCTCTTTGATACGTTTTGCAGACCAAACATCCAAGCAGTCAGGCAAACGTTTTGTACTTGATGTATCATAACCTGTTTTTTCATAGGCAAGAAGAAGACCTGCTTCTTTATCCAATGCTTTTGTTGCTGGAAGTCCATATTCAGGGTCAAGCAACATTGAAGAAGCGTATTTTGTAAGTTCCTCAGCAACCAAAACCTTTAGTTCTTCCATTTGAGCTACAGTTGGTTCTGTATCTTGATACTGTGCCATCAAACGTTTCAAAGCACCACGTTGGTCAAATGCCAAAGCTGAGATAACACCGTTTTTATCTGAAATTTTTTCCAAAGATTTGCGTTTCTGTTCTGTAAGTATCATTTTTATACCTCTTTTACTCCAATTTGTGAGTTTAGTGTTTCGTAATTAGTCATATTCACATGCCCTGTCATTGTTTCTTGAGCATTTAACATACCCAATGTCATCGCATGTTTTAATAAGTCAGCATCACTTTTTTTACTATTTAAAGCTGATGCAATACCAGCTACCGTTGAGTCTCCTGATCCGACTGGATTAACAACTGGGATATCAGGAATATCTACCTTATAGAAAACATCACCATGTTTTGCAAAGGCACCGTTTCGACCTAATGAGACCACTATCCATTCGATACCACTAAAAAGTGACTCTTTAAGAACGTCTTTGAGTTCTTCAATATCTTTTGTTACTTCTTTTCCAAGCAACTGTGAAAGTTCCTCATTATTAGGTTTGATGGCAGTAGGTTTAGCCGACGATTTTAGAACTGTTTCAAGAGGTGCACCTGAACAATCCAAAACGACTGCTACTCCTTCATCCGAAGCAAGTTGGATAAGTTTTTCATAATAATCGTTGGGAAGTCTTGAAGGTAAACTTCCTGAAATTGTCACAACTTCTGATTGTTTAATAAGATTGCTATAGTGATCAAGAAATCCTTCTGCTTCTTCATGAGAAATTGTTGGTCCTTGTTCCAAAATTTCTGTTTGGTTACCCTCGTGTAAGATAGCAATACAGTTTCTAGTGTTTCCTGAGATTTTATAAAAAGCTGGACTAACAGGAGATTGTTCTAATTCGCTTTCAATAAATTCACCAATTTTACCACCTAAGAAACCTGTAGCAGTAACTTTATCACCAGATTCATACAAGACTCTAGTAACATTTAAGCCTTTTCCACCAGCTGTCTTACTAACATCTTTCACCCTATTCACTGTATCAATTTTCAATGTTTCTAGAGGATAAGAGATGTCTACTGAAGGATTTAGTGTGACTGTCAGAATCATTTGTTATACCTTAATCGTGGTAGTCACCACGGTCCCATCTTTCAAGGAATTCTGTAAAGAAATCTTCATCTGCTTGATGTGCATTATGTGTTTCAACGTGTTCGATTTTTGCAATCAATTTTTTATTTTCTTCTGTTGGTTTGTACTCAGCTTCAATGAAAGCTTCAATGATGTCATTCATAAGAAGACCACCAGTAATCATTCCACCGAAACCGATAACATTCGCATTTAACTCTTCTTTTGCATATATAGCTGATGTCATATCACGAACCAACGCTGAGCGAACACCTGGAACTTTATTGACTGCATTGTTAATGCCGACACCTGTACCACAGATACATACTCCCAAGTCTGCTTGACCACTTACTACTGCTTCACCGACTTTTTTACCATAGATAGGGTAGTGAGTACGTGCGTGGTCATATGTCCCGAAATCAAGGACCTCATGCCCTTTTGATTTCAAGAATTCTGATACTGCCATTTTTTCATCTGTGACAATGTGGTCACATCCAATTGCGATTCTCATTCCATAACTCCTTTTCTTAACACATCTTGTTAAGCATATCTACTCGGATTTGATGACGTCCGCCATCATATTTACCATTGACGAAACCTTTAGCGATGTTTTTAGCAAGCTCATCACCGACGATTTCAGCGCCAACCGTAATCATTCGTGAATTGTTATGTCCACGTGTCATATAAGCTGAGCGTTCATCTGAAACTTCTGCTGCAACCATACCTTTAATTTTAGTTGCTACCATGAATGAACCAGCTCCATAAGCATCAATTACAATACCTAAGTTTTGCTCATCTTTATTTACTTCAGAGGCAACTGCCAAGGTAACATCAACAAAATCTTGTCCGTCCTTAGTCACATCAATTACCTCAAAACCTTCTTCTACAAGAAAATTTTTCACAATATCTTTTAATCTCGTACCTTTGAGATCTGCACCAACAACAATAGCCATTTTGACCACCTCCTAAATTTTAGAAAGAAATGCTACGTAGAAGTAGAAGACATTTTGCAAAATGTTCGAAAAAACGTTTTCATCATTTCTTTGTTTATATAATATCAAACATTCAAACAAAAAGCAACGCTTTTTTGTTTATTTTTTTGTTTGTTTTTTTAAAAATAGATAACACCGTTAAATTATTGTTCATTTTTGTTCATTTAATCCATCACAAAATGGACGTGAAATATCTATTCAAGTATTACAAAAGTCTTATACTTTTTATAACTTACTGATTAAGAGATCCTACTTTATTTTCGTCTTATACAAAATCTGACCTAAGCTAATATACGTCAACCCTCTGTTCTTATTTCATCATCTAACATTTGTTTTTGTTTGAAATTGTTTGTTTTACCTTGAAAATATTGTCTTTTATGATACAATTAAAAGAGAATTATCTTTGGAAAAAAATTACTTTATGAAAGAAGAGTCTTCATATGAACAAAAAACGACGATTAGAAAAAATTTTAGATATGTTAAAGATTGATGGGACCATAACCATAAAAGAAATAATAGATGAACTAGATATTTCCGATATGACAGCCCGTAGAGACCTTGATGCTCTAGAAGCTGATGGACTTTTAACACGTATTCATGGTGGTGCACAATTGCTTTCCTCTAAAAAGCCACTTGAAAAGACACATATCGAGAAGAAAAGTCTAAATACAAAAGAAAAAATTGACATTGCTAAAAAAGCCTGCTCTTTAATCAAAGATGGCGATACTATTTTTATTGGACCCGGAACTACACTTGAACAATTGGCATTAGAATTGAAAGGTCGTAAAGGTTATAAAATTCGTGTCATTACAAATAGTCTCCCTGTGTTCTTGATTCTAAATGATAGCGAAACCATTGATTTATTGCTTCTTGGCGGTGAATATAGAGAAATAACTGGAGCTTTTGTAGGTTCAATGGCTTCGACAAATTTAAAAGCAATGAGATTTGCCAAAGCTTTTGTTAGTGCAAATGCTGTTACCCATAATTCTATTGCTACATATAGTGACAAGGAAGGTGTGATTCAACAACTTGCCCTAAACAATGCTGTAGAAAAATTCTTATTAGTAGACAGTACTAAATTCGATCGATACGATTTCTTTAACTTCTATAATCTAGATCAACTCGATACCATCATTACAGATAACCAGATTAGCCCTCAACACTTAGAGGAATTTAGCCAGTACACTACTATTTTAAAAGCGGACTAGAATTATGACTTATAAAAATATTGTTTTTGACCTTGATGACACTCTTTATGACCAGCAACTCCCCTTTAAACGTAGCGTTGAGAAATGTTTTCCAACGATTGATATCCAACAAATAGATAACATTTACAAACGTTTCAGATATTGGTCTAATGTTGCTTTTCCTAAATACACGAAAAAACTCATCAGTATTGAGCAGCTTAGAATTTTTCGCTGTCAGAAGACTATGGAAGAATTTGGCATCGATAGTATTTCTAGGACAGAAGCTCTAGACTTCCAAGCTGACTATGAACTCGATCAGATTACGATGATTCCTGAGATACATCAACTACTGCTGGCTCTACATAAAAACCGCATCCCAATAGGTATTCTAACTAATGGCCCTGTTGACTTACAGAGTCGAAAACTCCAAAATATTGGTGCCTATCAATATTTTGAAAAGCAAAATATCATCATTAGTAGTCCACTCACGGAGGAGCTGCAGAAAATAGCTATGAAGGTAATGTAAAAAACTTACAAAGTTACCGAAATGTCCAATTATCTAAAAGGGCTATAGAAATTCTTAAAGAGGAAATTGAGTTAAATCACCAACCTATAAGATTCAATCCTGATTATAAAGATAATGGACGGATTTTTACTTCCAAAAGTCGTCATAAACCCGACTATAATGGAACACCTCTTCATTATAGTGTCCTTAACAATTTCCTCAACTCACCTGAAAATGGAAAATTAAATCGAAAAGGTAATCCAAAACGAGCAGGAATTGATATTGATAATAAACTTAGTTTTAATAAACATATTACGACCCATATATTCCGTCATACGCATATTAGTTTCTTAGCAGAGCAAGGAATACCCCTAGAAGCAATTCAAGACCGTGTAGGGCATTCTAGAGGTAATCGTGTAACAGAAATTTATTTGCACATCACTAAAAAAACAAAGGATCAAATTATACCTATCCTTGATACTCTTACACAATAAGTGTGGCAAATCTGTGGCAAAACATAAGAAAAAGGCTTGTCCATATTGGACAAACCCTTTATTTTCAAGCTTATATAACCTAATTAAGCTTTACCAGCTGATTAGAATAGGATGTTGCATGTTTTACTACGTCTTTTTCATAGAGTTTCACTAATTCGTCAAAATTTGGGTGCTGTTGTTTGAACGTATCATTATCAATGATAACAACATTTCCTTGTGTTTCTTCGGAAATTGCCGATCGCAAACTAGTTTTCCCTGATCCTGGTTGTCCACCAAGTAAAAAAGCGGTTGGCGATTCAACCGCTAGTCTATTTTTAGTTAGTCGTTCAACATTCTTTTCTAAACGATCTTCAAATTGCTTTTCGGTGAAGTCAGTAATATTCGCCATGTTAAGCCACTTTCTCTTTTGTCAAAATTTGTTTTGAATATTGATTCATTGACCGCCAATACTCATGAATAGCTTGTAATTCTTCAAATGGTTGTTGAAATAAATCAACTTCTTGTGCCACTTCTAATTGATTTAAAAGATTCACTTCTAGTAAACGAGTATTTTTAGTATCTAGTTCATGATTCAAAACATAATTTAATACCCGATTATAAACACTTGCCGATAACTCATTAATGATTTCAATTTCAAATGTTTTTTCATACGTAACTGCCATTTCATTTTCACTCCTTTTAAAGTTTGTCAGGTAAATATTTCCGTATATATTCTTCTAAGTCTTGATCCATAACTTCTTTTACGTTTCCGCCATTCTTTGCTGTTTCGATTTTTATGATATGGTGCAAGTCAGCACGAACACGAACCGTCTTATCCACCATTATATCTTTTTTTGCGCTGATTGGCGTATCATTTCGTTTTGCTTTCTGTGCGCCTAAGTTTCCCACAATCGCTCACTTCTTTCTATTTCTTCTTATTCTTATTTCATCATCAACAATCACTTGTGATTTGTGATTCTATTCTTTTTCATTTTCTAACTGAATGATTCGCTCAACCATTTCAAAAAATACGTTCTCATACATGGATAAAACTTTTTTGTCATAGCCTTTGTGTTCTGTAATTCCGTTTTTAGACCAGGTACTTACTTTATTACTTCGCTTGATAATATTTTGGAAAACCAAGTTATCCTCTTTATGTTGCTTGTACAGTTCTTCCAGGTTTGATTTTATCGTTGCGCTGTCCGTATCAACTAAATAAGGAACAAAACCGATCATATCTAGTCCAGGGTTAAATTGTTCTTGTAAATCAATCAAATAGGTAATATAGTTTTGAATGTTATTTGTACTTTCTTCTTCTGCTTGTAAAGGGATCATGACGTAATCACTTGTCACGATTGCATTATTTGTATAAACGCTTGGCGTTGGTACAGTATCAATAATAATGAGATCATAGTCACTTTTTAAAGGTTCCAACAGAGTAGCAAGCAATCTACTTTCGTTTTCAAACGTCCATGAGCGAGTTAATTTTGGTAATAACATCAAATCAAACGTGCCAGGAATCAAGTCTAAATTATCAGTCAAATGAATAATAGAAGAAGCCAAGTTTCCATTTTTCAAGCCTTCATAAAAATTGACACGTGGCAATTCTACCTTAAATGTTTTTGCTAAGTCTTTTGTCAATGTTGCTTGTAAGTCCTTATCGATCATTAAAACTTTTAAATTAAATTTGTCTGTCAAATAAGCAAACATAGTAGATAATTTTGACTTTCCAACACCACCTTTAAAATAATTGTTTAAGATAACAATTGCTTCATTTTTACTGTTTAAAATACGTCTTAATTCTTCAAGTATTTTTAGTTCTTCCTTCTCCATAACTACGCCCCATTCTTTTTTTGTATAGTAATTGGATAGGCTACAATTAACTAGACAGAAAAATTAAGGTGTGTAGACTAGAAGAAAACATACCAGGAGGAATTTTTATGTCTAAGAGAACACGAAGAACTTTTTCACAAGAATTCAAGCAACAAATCGTCAATCTTTACTTAGCTGGAAAGCCACGTGTAGAAATCATTCGAGAATATGAACTAACGGCTTCAGCATTTGACAAATGGGTAAAGCAATCTAAAACGAGTGGTTCATTCAAAGAAAAAGATAATCTTACGCCTGAACAAAAAGAATTGTTAGAACTACGTAAAAGAAACCAGCAATTAGAAATGGAAAATGATATTTTAAAACAAGCAGCGCTGATATTCGGACGAAGAGACAAGTAATCGATGCGAATAAGCATCTTTACCCTATATCAGCGATGTGCAGAATATTAGGTCTATCACGTCAGTCCTATTATTATCAATCAAAACCAAAGAAAGACGAATCAGAACTTGAAGAAGTAGTCGCTGAAGAATTTATCCGCAGCCGAAAGGCCTACGGCTCAAGAAAAATAAAAAAAGCCTTATCAAAACGAGGCATTCAGATCAGCCGACGAAAAATTAGTAGAATCATGAAAAATAGAGGATTAAAATCGAGCTATACTGTTGCTTATTTTAAAATACATCATTCTACTTGCAATGAAGCCAAAACGACAAACGTATTGAATCGTAAATTCTTAAGAGACAACCCATTAGAAGCGATCGTAACAGACTTGACTTATGTACGAGTCGGGAAAAAATGGAATTATGTCTGTTTCATTTTGGATCTGTTCAATCGAGAAATTCTCGGCTATTCTTGTGGAGAACATAAAGATGCCGTTCTAGTAAAAAAAGCATTTAGCCGTATCAAACAACCTCTGACAGAGGTTGAGATTTTTCATACTGATCGTGGAAAAGAGTTTGATAACCAAGCTATTGATGAATTATTAACAACTTTTGACATCAATCGATCATTGAGTCATAATGGCTGTCCTTTTGATAATGCCGTAGCTGAATCAACTTATAAGTCGTTGAAAGTAGAATTTGTCTATCAATACACATTTGAAACCTTACAACAATTGGATTTGGAGTTATTTGACTATGTCAATTGGTGGAACCACCTTCGGTTGCACGGTACACTTGGCTACGAGACACCGGTTGGTTACCGTAACCAGAGATTGGCGCAGCGAATCCTTGATAATGAGCTCGGATGTGCTAACGCTAGCGAGGCAGTCTAACTTTCACTGTTAGCTCCTGCCGAAGATCGTCACATCCGAGGAGGCTCATTGTCAAGGACAATCAGAATAGCATACGGAAAGAAGTTCTGCACCTTATAAAATTTGTCAAAAAAACTGTTGCCATTCCAGTTTACTGAGTAACGCATTATTTTGCAGAAGGACGAGTTATTTACACAAAATTATTGACGCTCCCGGTTGGTACAACAAGAATTGCAGTAGCATAGTCACCATTGATGAAACTACTTAATGATTAAATTGAGCAATTTCTCAAATAGCACAAACTGCTCTTCATAAAACGAAAAGCAGTTCATAATGTATTTAGATATTTCATTGTGCTATTGACCAGAAACACACTATTTAAGGTACCTTTCTCTTTTCGCTGAGATTCACCAACTTCAATTGCACAAAAAAGCGTGAGCACAAGGCTCACACTTTTTCTAGTTGACTATCCTAAAAATTCGAAAACATCTTTACGATCATACAATTTCAAGATTTTTTCAAATAAGATTTGACCTACGAAAGCAGCTACGATTGGTACAACAAACCAGCTGATTAATAGTAGAATAATACTCAAACCGGCGTCCAATGAAGCCAACGGACCTACCAACCCTACCAAACCGAAACCAGCAGAAGCAGGAGTCCCTGAGACTGAGAATAACGCTACTGGAATTGCTGAGATGATAGCGGTGAATAGACATGGCACCAAGATAATTGGTTTCCTAAACAAGTTTGGCATCATCATTTTCATAGCACCCAATGCGATGGCCAAAGTAACCCCTGGTTTGTTGACTTTCCAAGAGTTAACTACCAAGACAACTGTTGTTGCGGCAACACCCATAGCGGCTGCACCAGCAGAAACACCGTTCAATTGAATTGCCATACCAATGGCAACTGTAGAGATCGGCGAGATAATCAAGAAAGCAAAGGAACATGCAATCAAGATTGACATCAAAATTGGTTGCAAAGTAGTAAAGGTATTAATTAAGTCACCGATAGCGGCAGTAATCTTGGTTACGTAAGGATATAAATAATAGCCGATTAGACCAGCGCCGATACCAACAACGATTGGTGTTGCAACAATTGCCACGGACCCAAATTTTTCGCCGATCAACAAGATCATGCCGACAGCGATTGATGCAGTAATCATGGTATTGATGATGTCTCCGGTACCAGCACCGATATAAGTAGCTGTGTCAGGATTGAATTTCACAACACCGGAGCCAACGAAAGCTGCACCGGCAACTACTAACATTTGCATTGGTTTGAAGCCAAACTGCACCGCAATCAAAGCGCCAATCAATAGTGGAGTAGCTAGTTGGAAAATAACTGCCATTTGTGTGATCGTTACTGCTAAGGTATTTTCACCAAATAATTTCAAAATTGCTGCCAATACCGCGTTAGGAATCAACCCTACGATGATCCCCGTTGCGGTACCCGCTAATACTTTATTTAAAAATATTTTTGGAGTTAATTTTTCTTCCATTTTCTCGTCCTCTTTCTAATGATTACTATTTCGCTCCTAGAATTTCTTCTTTACTATGAACCAGTTGCGTTAAGAAATCACAGTAAGGAGTTACTACGCCATATTTTTTACCTTTACGAGAAATGGCTCCGTTGATGTAGTCAATCTCGGTCAAACGGTTATTTTTTATCAAGTCTTGGTGCATCGATGGGAAATGCATACCAATCGTAGTCGGGTCAAAACAAGTTTCTACATGTTCGATTACTTCGGGAATGTCTAAGTTGACGTTTTCTTTGGCAGCAACAGCTGCAAATTCGTTAACAATAGTCACTACCATGTCATGAGCAGGTTTGGTTGCACCAAGCCCCGCCATATTGACGTCTAAAATCGTGCATAAGCCATTCATCGTACCATTGACACAAGCTTTACGATAAATTGAATAATGAATGTTGTCGGAATATTTGGCATTTAAACCAGACGCGGACAAAGTTTCCGCCAATTTTTTCGCTGATTCTTCTTGGCCAATACCTAGATTTTGCAATTCAACAGACCCGCTGCCAAATAATTTAGCCTTGCCGGGACCTTCTAGACCAGCAGTCCACATGGTGTTGCCGATAAAGATTTTTTCCATCGGTACGAATTTTTCGATTACGTCTTCATGACCGATACCGTTTAAAAGACACAAAACTTCTGTGTGATCAGCAATTAATGGTTTAACATCCTGCAGCATTTTTTCCAACTGCATTGCCTTCGTGAATAAGATAATCAAATCAAATTGCTCACCAGTGGGCACCTCATTCTGATTAACAATTGGGACTTTAACAGTAATTTCTTCGCCATTATAATTAGCCTTCAATCCGTTTTCTTTGATGGCATTGATATGCTCCTGCCATCCGTCGATTAGCAAAACATCGTTACCACCTTGTTTCAACATCAGTCCGAACCGGGAACCCATCGCGCCGGCCCCTGCAATTGCAATTTTCATAAATAAAAGCCTCCAAACTTAATTTATAATAAGTGAACATTTTCACATTTCTCATTATAGAGTTTTCATTCGGAAACTTCAAGTAGTAAAGTGTCAAAACAATGATGAAATCATTTAGTTCTTATAAATTAGACAAGAGAAAATAAATATTCCATATCTACTTTATTGGATCCATAACATGATTAAATTCTGAATACTTTTTAAAGCTTATCATTTGGTAAAACAGAATATAAGTTAATTATATAGACTGAAAATTTTGAATTTTCAGAATAGAATAACTTAAAAGTACTGACAAAATTTTTTAAAGGGGCAATATTAATGTTCTGAGATAATCAAATCTTACCGAAAATATCAAAAGTCCAATGTGACACAATCTGATTCTGTCACATTCGTTAAAATCGCTCCATCCTTAGAGGCTCTAAGAGAAGATCACTTTTCTTTTAGAGCCTTTTTTCTATAGCATATTTAAATGTGACTTATTATCTGTTATAATCATATTAAGTAACATTTGAGAGGTGACTAAAAATGAAGAGCGTGGAACCGATTCGCGACAAAAAAAAGATCGATGCCATGAAGGCAATTTTGGCTTCCGGAAAATATGGGCAACGAAATTTGGTGCTTTTTTCGATCGGGATCAATACAGCGTATCGAATCTCCGATTTAAGGCAGTTGAAATTAAGTGACGTGTTAGAAATTTCCCGTGGTCGGGTAATTGTCAAAGAACGTCTGGCTATGAAGGAACAAAAAACAGCTAAACACAATTCGGTCTTCATTTCGAACAAATTACGAAAAGTGATTCTTGATTATGTTCAATCCGAATTTCCTGAGCAGCTGCAAGCACAAGACTTTAGCAAGTATTTGTTTCCAAGTCGAAAAGGAGCAGATACGCCCTTGACCCGACAAAGCCTTTGGCGGATTATTCACGAAGCTGGAACAGCGGTTGGGTTGAAAGAAATTGGCCCCCATTCGATGCGCAAGACCTTCGGCTATTTTTTGTACAAGCAAGGGACCAAAACAGAGATCATTCAGTCGCTGCTCAACCATTCTTCACAACGGGAGACCTTACGCTATATTGGGATCACCCAGGAAGACAAGGATACTGCCGTAAAGAGTTTGGATCTATGACGGAATAATGTCCTATATAATAGAAGGAAAAATTCAAGAGGTACGAAAATGAACGAAGAAAAGCTTTCTGATTTTTCTTATATATACCAGTTGTTTCGTAAAAAGTCATTTTATCTAATGAAGAAAAAAATATGGATCTAGTATATAAAAAATTTGGAGGGAATTGAGTTAATCTTTAATATTATCTATAAAAAAATAATTTAGAATGTTAATTAAGATAAATCTTGTGTTAAAACTTTGAGTATTAGAGGAGAAGGAGAACGTCTTATGTTAGAAAAAACTGATGTTACTATGTATTCCACAGATGCTAGTTTCAGTTGGAACGGATATAACTATCAAGGGAAAGTTGGATTGCTTGTAGCTTTGAAGAAAATCGAAGAGATTAGGATTAGCGAAGAAGATTTAGCGGACTATTCTTTAGAATTAGAATGGCTGGAGGATTTTTCGATAAAAAAAAATAATGATTATATTACTATTCATCAAGTTAAGACTTATAACTCATCTGCGATATCAAAATATAAGGAAGCAATATGGACTTTATTAGCAAAAATATTAGAATTTAATAATATAGAAAAAGCTTATTTGCATTCGACTAACTGTTTGAATATACCAGAAGATTTCTTAGAGAAGCAAAGCATCAAAATACCTTCTAATCCCGCAAAGAATCCTCTAATAAAATCACCATATGAGTGCTACAGATTGGTCATTGAGTCAAATAAGTATGATCAACTTTGTGAAAAATTAGATTTGTATGATTATGGAGACAAAGAAAGTGAAAAACGCTTTTGTTCTTTTGATGAAATTGAAACAAAAATCAAAAAGATGATAAAAAGTATTACCGGAATTGCAGCTAGTGATGAACGAATTAATAGGACATATCTTTGTCTGCTAAACTTGGTGGATACGAATATCAAAGAACGACACAAAGCTATCCAAAAAGGGGAGAAAAAAGGAAAAGTTAATATTAATTTTATTGATATCAAAGCAATTATAGATAAAAACCATGAATTACCCAGTAGGGAATACACCATATATTACATGAAAGATGAGTTTCAAAGAATTGCTTCACAATATATAGTTGAAGTTCTTGAAAAAGAGTTCAACATGCAATATTTGTCACAAGAAAATTTTGATCTATTTAAGCAAACTGTCGAAGAAATTTACGATTTGGACGATAGTGAATTTTATGAATTTTGCTTAAAAATATCACCAGACAATGAAGTTACCGCTGAAGATGATGATAATGCATTGAAATTTTTGAATAGTTGTCTCCCAAAGCAAGGGCTAGAGAATTGTTTCTTTGAAATTCTAAAGCAGATACGAATGAAAGTTGAGAGCAAAAAATGGGTTTTCAATAAAAGGTTAAGTGATCATAAAAATGTTGTGTATCTGCCTTCTACAATACTTGATGATAATTCTCAATTTAGGAATGAGATGGTGATAAGAAGAATTTATAATAATGAGAATCCGGATTTATTGAGAGAAGTAGAAAAAATAATCACAAAAAATATTACAATAAATTCAATATATGATAGTAGAATATACCGAGATATTCCCGATCCAGATGATGAGAACCAAGAAAATCTAGATGATGAATATCATGACCGGATCACAATAATGAAAAAAATTGGTTTAATTAAGCTTGAAGAAGCAAAGGAGGAATTAGAGTGAAAGAAGTTATTGATGCAATTTTCTTAAATAATGGATTTAAAAAGATACCGATAGTGAATCCGTTCAGTGATACCGTTTCATTTTGGGGGAATTACTCTAAAAAAGCAACAAACTTTTATTTAATTATTAATTGTCAAATTAAGTTAGACAATTCCTCTTTGCATATGTGACTCAAGAAT
>OAUG01000267.1_pt1 | contig 25270 bp, 28 predicted proteins | sample 1476141 | NCBI WGS metagenome assembly OAUG01 (sample SAMEA2580007, study PRJEB22360) | human gut metagenome | biome: human gut; feature: human-associated habitat; material: faeces | place: Denmark | collected 2008/2010 | reverse complement strand
TCCAAAAATTATAGAACAATTTTCGGAAATTCCTTCTTATTTCTCGGAGTTAAACACTTCTGTCCCGACCTCTTTTTTGTGCAAATGTTTCGCCCCAATGGCAAAGTGAAGAGAGGGCATCGTAAAGAGCATATCCTTCCGAAGTGAGCGTATATTCCACACGCGGGGGCAGTTCGTTAAAGGATTCTCGATGGACTAGGCCATCTTTTTCCATTTCTCTCAAGCGATCTGTCAGGACGCGTTGAGTGATTCCGTCGAGCGCACGCATCAATTCACCGTTGCGCTTGGTTCCTTGGAATAATTCATCCATTAATGATAATTTCCATTTGCCATTAATGGTGGAAAGGGCTAAGTTGATACTGGTTTGTTTATCAGTTGTCATAGTTTCTCCTTGTGACACGTAATGGTTACTTTTTTCTTCCTAGGTGAATAAAAAGTGCGTACTTTTTTTCTCCATCATAGTGAGTAATAATAACTATGTCAAGTAAGGTAAGAGGAAGGAAGAAGAAATATGATGTATCAAGATGTTGTTCGCAGCCGCCGCTCAGTTCGGGATTTTATGCCAGATGTTGAGATTCCTAAAGAGGAATTAATGGCCATAATTGAGGAAGCGATGTTCGCGCCAAATAGTACCAATTTAAATTCATGGCGTTTTTTAATTGTCACAGAAAAAGAACAAAAAGAGGCCCTTTACGAAGTTTCGATGCAACAACCAGCAGTTAAAGGGGCAGCGGCGGTGATTATTTTATTAGGTGATTTGACTGCTTATACAGTGGCCAATGCAGATGAAATCAGTGCTAAAGCTGTCGCACAAGGAACGATGACGGAAGAAATTCGTCAAGGAATTAATGAAAATGTTTCTTGGTACTATGATGTTAGTGAAGAACAAAAAAGAGAGTGGCTAATGTTAGACCAAGGCTTAGTTGCAATGCAGCTGATGCTTTCCGCAAAAGATCGAGGCTATGATACTGTGGCGATGTCTGGTTTTGAAACAGAAGCTGTTCGCAAGTTATTTAATATTGAGGATCATTTAGTGAACGGACTGATTATTCCGATTGGCAAAGCTCAAACACCCGGCTTTGAAACAGTCCGACGAGATGTTTCAGAAGTAGTAACTTGGTTAGACTAAAAAGCTAAACAGTTCTGTAATTGCTGTTTATTAGATTTTGAGCGTGGAACAAACATCCAAAGTGATTGTTGTCCCACGTTCGTTTTTTTGTTGATCATCCGCTTTTGAGAATGGCCAGAGAAGACGTTTAGTGAACCAATTTTGAAAGAAAGTGATACACTAGAAGAAAAAGAAGTGGGGCGACCTTATGCGTTATGTCATAATGCAGTCACGAGATATTCGTGAAAATTTAGCAACGGAAGATTATCTATTAAACACTCTCTCTTTTGAAGAGCCCTTAGTGTTGTTTTATATTCAGGAACCCTGTGTTATTTTAGGCCGAAATCAAAATGCTTATGAAGAAATTGACTTAGCTTATGCTAGAGAGAAGGGAATCGTTATTACTCGCCGTTTATCGGGCGGTGGTGCTGTTTATGATGATCTCGGGAATGTCAGCTTTAGTTTTGTTGTTCAGGAAGGACATCAAGCTTTTGGGGATTTTAAAGCGTTCACTAAACCAATTATTGAAGCATTACATAAAATGGGCGCAACGGGGGCCGAGATTAGCGGTCGCAATGATTTATTAATTGATGGGAAAAAATTTTCTGGCAATGCCATGTATACAAAAAAGGGGAAGATGTATACTCATGGTACCTTGATGTATGATGTTGATTTGGCAGAAGTTCAACGTGTCTTAACTGTTTCTAAGAAAAAAATTGAATCAAAAGGGACAAAATCTGTTCGGGGACGCGTAACCAATTTACGGCCGTACTTAGACGAAAAATATCAACAATTAACCATTGAGGAATTTCGCAATCGTTTACTGATGGAGCTCTTTGATGTCGAATCTCTAACTGAAATTGCGGAGAAAGAATATGTCCTAACCAAAGCAGATCAACAGGAAATTAGGAAATTGGTCGCTGAAGTGTATGGCAATGAAGCTTGGATTTTTGGTGAAGCGCCTAAATTTACGATCAAAAAAGAAGAAAAGTTTAAAGGTGGCATCGTGGATGCACGTTTGACTGTTGAAAAAGGTAAAATAATTGAGTTAACGATTTATGGTGATTACTTTGCCAAAAAAGAAACAGCGGAAATCGTTGCAGCTTTATTAGGTGTGGACTATCAGTATTCATCAATTTGGCAAGCATTAGCAGCGTTTAACTTTGAAGACTACTTTGTAAATATCACCAAAGAAGAATTTGTTCATTTATTGGTGGATTAATAAACGTGCTGGGACAAAAGTTAAAGAATCTTTTGTCCCAGCACGTTTATTTAATGATAGTTGGCTCTTGCTAGAAAAATTTCCCATGAACGTCCCAATTGCCAGTATCTTTGGCTTTTTTCAATGTTTGCATTCGACGGAAGCCAACAGGATGATCGGATAAGAAGTTACTCAATTTAAGCCAGATGGTATCATCATGTAAATCAATACTGTGAAAGTATTCTTCTAAATCCACACGACTGCCCATGTATTTTCCTGAAAATAAATAAATCATACTTAAAGCACCTTCTTCGGCGTAGTATAAACCTGCGCGATCAGCGGTATATTCTTGCGTTCTTGTAAAACTTTTATCTAACGCAACTGGTTTCAAAATAATGGATAACATTAGCCGCCATAAATTAGTGTGTCCACATTTATGGTGTCCTAGCTCGTGTGCCAAAATAAAGCGAATCAGCGAAAAATCGCCTGTATTGTACGCGATATCCAACAAATCACTGTGAATGACAACATAGCGTCTGTGTAAAGAGCATTTTGCCGCAAAAGCGTTTAAGACACCATTCCCGTTGATTAAATAAAGACGTGGCATCCTTAATTTTTTAGTGCCAAAGCCCATTTCTTTTGCTAAATCAATATACAAGGAATAAATTTCTGGTAATTGATTTTCTGTAATTTCCACTCCGTTAGAAGCAGTGTCCATGTACATATAACGAATGGTAAAAAAAGCAATGACTGGCGCAATTGGTGCAATTAAGACAATTAATAACCAGTCAGGAATCGGCAAATCACTCAATATTAATAAGGCAACTAACCCCAATGCGAAAAACAATAAAACAAAACCAATGATAATCATTGGTACTTCAAAACGATAACGTAACTTAGCAACAGAAATTTCTTTCTTTTTTTCCTGCGGTTGACACATAAACATTCCTCCCCAAACATTTCCCAAACACTTTTTCAAATAAAATGACTTACCTGTTACTTCTAATATACCATTGGTTAATCGATAATGACAATGGTGGGAACTTGAATAAAGGTAATTATATCAAGTGATTAATGAAAGGGACTCGTTGTACGCAGGGAATTGGTCTATCTTGATTAAATAAAATTTTAATAATCTAACTGTTTTAGACGTAATAAAGTAGTTTCTGGAGTTAATTTTTTAATAACATACAAACGCAAAATTGCATGTTCAATTTTTTGTTCTTCTGGCGATAGCTCCGAATTTATATAGGATAACTTCTCGATTAAATAGGTTAAAAATGAGCCAGCGCCTTGGCTACCCACTAAAAAGCCCATTTCTTCCGTTTCGGTTAATTGTTGTTTTTTTAAGTGGTATATTTCTTGTGCAAGTGCCCCCGAGATAATGATTTCATCTGTTTGCTTGTTCAAATTTGTTAGTAAGTCGCTTTTTGTTGCTACTGTAACAGTTTCCATTGCACTCATCCTTTGCTTTTATATGATACATCTAGTATAACATGGTCTCACTTTTTTTTATTTTTCCTCTTGCTCTGGTACGCGTTTCATAAGGTAAGCTAGGTGTATCAAAATATTGGAGGGTATGAAAATGAATGTTATAGTGGAGATAAGCGATAGACTTGGTATGGATTACTATTTTGTCTCGGTGACTACGACGGCCAAAAGTCTGCAGTTAAATAGTCCCAAAAAATACTATAAGATTTGGCATCAAGAAATTCCGTACCATCAGATAACGGAGTGGCACTTGACACAGCAGGAGGATATTCAGGAAATTTCTTTTGCTTGGCAGGAGACCTTTTATCGTTTTGTTGATTACGGGACAGGGATTGTGCCTTATTTAACTCAATTTTGTAAAGTAATGAGGTGAAAGTATGACAACAATTCGAGAAATTGCGCGCCTTTCAGGATCTTCAGTTACGACTGTTTCGCGTGTGATTAATCATCATCCGTATGTTTCTGAAGAAAAACGACTGAAAATCCAAGCAATTATCGATGAGTTGGGCTATAAGCCCAATATATTAGCGAGAAATCTTAGCTTTGGGAAAAGTAATACATTAGGTGTCATGGTTCCTTATACGAATCAACCTTATTTTGATGCTATTTTAAGTGGAATTATCCACCAAGCATTTCAACAAGGGATGATGGTCAGTTTATTACCAACGGATTATGATAAAGAAGTTGAAAAAAGTTACTTGGAAAAAATGGCCACGGGTGCGTTTGATGGCATGATTGTTTTGTCAAAGGCAAATCCTTTAAGTGTGTTTGCTCCGTATAAAGAGCAAGTTGTTTTTTGTGAAAAAATAGAAGACCCTAGTTATGCTAGTATCTATATCGATCGTTTAACCGTTTATCGGCGGGTTTTCCAAGCGTTGAAACAACAAGGATGTAGTGAAGTGGCAATTACGATTAACCGTGCACCAGAAAAAAGTACAAGCGCACGTTATTTAGTTGACGCATATCAGGAAATTTATGGAGTGATTCCTGAAAATCGGTTATTTAAGGACTGTTTAACCTATGAAGATGGGTGTGAAGTAGGACGTCACTGTGGGCAAGATCCAACGCTCCAAGCGGTTGTGACCAACGGTGATGAAATTGCCGCAGGGATTCAAGCCGTTATTGAAAGACCACTCTTTTTAGTGGGACAGGAGCAAACTTTATTAAGTGAAATTTTAAATTTTTCAACAATCTGTCATCCATTAATGGAGTTAGGGGAAAAAGCTACACACTTATTTCAAGAAAAACGGCCAAAAACGATTCAATTGACTTCTACATTTATTAATCGACAACCAGATTTTTCTTTTTCTTAGAAAAAAGCGGGTTGTTTTTTCTTTGGTAGAATAAGGTTTTTCGCTAAAAAATAAAAAAACTTACAAAAAGTAAGACAAAAAGCTTTACTTACTTTTAGTAAGGTAGTATAGTAAGCATGTAAACAAAATTAAATGAATTTACTGAGGAAATTCGAAAGGATGAACATATTATGTCAAAATTTACTGAAATGATGAAAAACCGTCGTTCAATCTATGCTTTAGGAGAAAACTTACCAATTTCAAAAGAAGAAGTAACTGCTTTAGTAAAAGAAGTTGTTAGAGAAAGTCCAACAGCTTTTAACTCTCAAACACAACGCGTGGTGTTCTTATTCGGCGATGCTCACAAAAAATTATGGGCAATGACTGAAGATGCCTTAAAACCATTAACTCCAGCAGAAGCATTTCCAAACACACAAGCTAAATTACAAGGTTTTGCAGCTGGTGCGGGCACAATTTTATTCTTTGAAGATACAGATATCGTGAAAAACTTACAAGATAGCTTTCCATTATATGCGGATAACTTCCCTGTTTGGTCTGAACAAGCAACTGGTTTAACACAAGCGAACGTTTGGACTGCCTTAGCGCAAGAAAATATTGGCGCAAACTTACAACACTACAACCCAGTCATTGACGAAGCGGTTGCTGCAGAATGGTCAATTCCTGCAAACTGGAATTTACGTGCACAAATGGTTATTGGTTCCATTGAAGCGCCAGCTGGCGAAAAAGAATACATGGAAGATAGTGCTCGTTTTAAAGAATTCAACTAAATCATTGCTTTAGTAAAACGAAGAGGAAAGGAGTGAAAGCAAATGGTTCAAGCATTACCAAGTAATATTGGGATTCAACAAGTCACTTTGAAAGTGGCTGATTTAGATAAAATGGTAAACTTTTATACGAAAACAATTGGCTTAAAACTTTTAAAACAAGGAGAGGGACGTGCTTGGCTAGCGCCACAAGGCACCAACGATGCAATTCTTGTCTTAAAAGAACTAACAGCTGGGGAAGAAAATCAGGGTACCACTGGCTTGTACCATATTGCTTTCCTGCTACCAACCCGCAAAGATTTAGGCAATATGTTGCTGTGGCTTTTGCAGGAAAATGTGCAAATTGGCGCAGCAGATCATGGCTATAGTGAAGCCCTTTACTTAAGTGATCCAGAAAATAATGGCATCGAAATTTATTGGGATAAACCAGAAGAAGTCTGGGATATTCGTCCAAATGGTGAAATTATCGGTGTGACAGAAGAATTAGACGGTGATAGTTTAGCTGCAGAAGCTGACGGTCACTGGCTAGGAATTTCCGAAGGTTCTAAAATTGGGCACATTCATTTGAAAGTGGCCGATTTAGATACCACTGAAACGTTCTATAAAAATTTAGGGTTTGGCTTAAAGTCTAACTTTGGTCAACAAGCGAAGTTTTTTGCAGCGGGTCAGTACCATCATCATATTGGGACAAATACATGGAGCGGCAAACAGCTGCCAACGATTCAAGAAAATCAATTTGGCTTAGAAAATTACACCTTCCGTTTACCAACTGCGGCAGATTTAGAGATCGTCCAAGCCAATGCGGAAGAAGCAAAGTTACATTTTATTGCCAAAGATCATTTACTTGCGTTAGAAGATCCTAGCGGCATGATTATTCAATTTACCTATTAAAGCCACTCTCAAACTAGCCCTTCGTTAGAAAATGAAGGACTAGTTTTTTTGTCTTTTTTTGCATTATTTTGCATTCGTTTGCAAAATAATGCAAAAGGTGCTATCTTTACTTAGAAGAGGTGAGGAAGCATGTTGATTGAAGAACGTTTAGCCAAGATTCAAAAAATAGTGAATGAACAAAAAAGTATTTCCATGGAAGCGTTAGCGGAGCAAGTCTCCGTTTCAAAAGATACTATTCGGCGAGATTTAATTCGTTTAGAAAAGGAAGGACATTTAAAGAGAACGCACGGTGGCGCTATCTCAGTGCAGTCTGAAGCAACTATTTATGATTATGCTCAACGAATAATGAAGCACCCAGAGAAAAAACAAGCGATTGCCCAAAAAGTTTGGGCAAATATTCCCAAACAAGCGTCCATTTTTTTTGATTCATCAACCACGGTGGAAGCAGCTATTCGAGCGATGGAAAATAGTCCGATTCACGCGATCACGAACTCTCTCAGTCATGCGCTACTTCTAGCGCAAATGGATCAGACAAAAATTACAGTATTACCTGGGCAACTGCATAAACAACAACTCTTTTTGTTTGGGGCAGAAACAGTCGCTAAGGTTGGGGAATTTGCCCCTGACTATACATTATTAGGTGTGTTTGCGTTATCTGAACAAGGATTATTTATTCACACAGAAGAAGAAGGTCAAGTCAAACGGCGAATGATTCAACAAGGCAAACAAGTCATTGCCTTAGCCGACCAAACGAAATTAAACAAAACGGGTTTATTTAAAATTTGCGAATTAACAGAAATTGATTGTTTAGTGACAGATACACGACCTGATGAAAAATTCTGTGAGCAGTTAGCGCAAGCAGGCGTAACGTTGATTGTCGCAGATGAATAATGGAGGATAATAATGAAGCGAAAAATTAATTATACACATATTGCTGAACCTACTGTTTTTGAGAATGTTTTTCCAACGTATTTGACGAATGAAACGATGATGGCGCGCAAGCAGAAAGTATTACAACGAATGGAAACAGAAAAATTCGATCAATTGGTTTTCTATGCAGACAAAGAGCATGGCAGTAATTTTGAATACTTAACTGGCTTTATTCCGAGGTTTGAAGAAGGACTCCTTGTGTTAAATAAGGATGGTGCGGCGACACTTATTTTAGGCAATGAAAATTTAAAACTGTGCCAACATGCCCGCATCTCAGCCGATTTAATTCATTATCCAGCTTTTTCGCTACCTAATCAACCAATGGCTGGAGAACAAAAGTTGTCGCAGATTTTTGAAACGCTTCTCGATGAAACTGCTCAAAAAATAGGTATCGTTGGGTGGAAAATGTTTACGACACAACAGCAAGAACCTGCTACGATGTTTGATGTGCCACATTTTATTGTCGAAGCACTGAAAAAAGCGCTGCCGAAAGAAGCTCGTTTACTAAATGGGACCCACTTATTGATTGGAGCAAAGGGGGCCCGCACAACAAATAATGCCAACGAATTGGCGCACTATGAATATGGGGCGAATTTGGCTTCTCGCAGTATGTTAAAGACCTTAAATGCAATTGAAGTAGGACAGCGTGAAACGGACATTGGGGCTTTGTTAAATGATGAAGGTCAAACGCCGACGGTAGTAACCATTGCGGCAACTGGACAACGTTTTGAATATGCAAACATGTATCCGACTGCCAAAGAAATTCAGTTAGGTGATGCCTTATCATTAACTACAGGTTACAAAGGCGGCTTGTCTAGCCGAACAGGTTTTGTTATTGAAAACGAGCAGCAATTGCCAGAAGCGCAACGTGATTATTTAGAACGCGTAGCAAAACCCTATTTTCAAGCTGTCGTTCACTGGCTTGAAACCATTCGAATCGGACTGTTAGGGCGAGAAATGTACCAAGCGATTGAAGAACAGTTACCAAAAGAAAGCTATCACTGGCATTTGAATCCTGGGCATTTAGTTTCGGATGATGAATGGATGTCGTCGCCTATTTATCCAGATTCAGCCATTCGCTTGGAAAGTGGCATGCTCTTTCAAGTGGATATTATTCCTTCTGTACCTGGTTATACAGGGGTGAGTGCAGAAGAATGTGTGGCTTTGGCTGATGAAACACTGCAAAAAGAGATTCAGCAAACTTATCCAGACATGTGGCAACGGATTACGACACGCAAAGCCTATTTAAAGGAGACATTGAAGATTGACTTACCAACGGAGGTTTTACCAATGTCTAATTTAGTTGGTTACTTACGGCCTTTTTATTTAGCTAAAGACAAAGCTTTGTGTGTAGAAAAACCAGCGCTTAAATGAATAGGCTCCTTTTTTTGAGTTTCTTTTGGGCCTTATTTATAATCAATATAGCGAAGGAAGAATACCAGAAGAGAGGCGTGATGGTAAATGCACTATCCTGAACATCTGAAAAAAGCAGTTTTAGCTAAAGCGAAAGACTTACCATTAGAAGGTTTTGTGGAAGGTCAAGGTCCGCAACAGCCAAAAGTGATGCTGATTGGGGAAGCCCCTGGAAAAGAAGAAATTAAAGAAAACGTACCATTTATAGGGCGTTCAGGTCAATTGTTGATGGAACAATTACAACAAGTTGGCTTAAGTCGTGAAACGGTGTATATCACCAGTGCGGTTAGGAGTCGGCCTTTTTCTGTAAAAACGAAGCAGATTGCAAAAACGGGAGAAAGAGTAACCAAGTTTCCTAATCGAACGCCCACCAAAGAAGAAATCAAAATTTTTGCGCCTTTGCTTGATTGGGAAATCGCTGTTTGCCAACCTGAACTAATTTTGACACTGGGGAATATTGGGTTGCAACGACTTTTAGGACCAAAGCCAACAATCACTGCAGTGCACGGAACGGTCATTCAGTCGCCCATTCAAACATTTGATGAGCAATCCCAAAACTATCATTGGACGCAGAAAACCTATCAAATCATTCCACTCTTCCATCCAGCGGCTGTCTTTTATAATTATCGTTTAAAAGAAGTCGTGAAAGAAGATTGGCAAGTGGTTCAAAAACAACTGCAACTGCTTAAGAAAGTTTAAAATGAGAAAAATAGAAGGATGGTTGTTTTTTCGAAGAGAGAATGCTACCCTAGAAGTATCAATAAATAGACAGATTATTTAATCGCTGGGTTGAATAATTGAAGGATTCTGATTTTTGCGTAAGCCTTGAAGCAAAAAGAATGAGTCCTTTTTTTGTTAGAAGGAGATTTGGGTATGGAGCAAACACAGCAAAACCATTTTACTGCGTTGTTTTATAAAAATGTTCTGTTAGGAATTTTAAGTATGGCGGCGCAATCAATTTTTATTTTGGCGGACACATTTTTCATTGCAAATGGGATCGGCACCGAGGCGTTGGCGGGGCTTAACATTGTCTTACCACTCGTTAATATTATTAATGGATTAGGTTGGATGTTTGGCGTTGGCGGCGCTACGTTGTTTTCGACAACGGTTGCGCAAAAAGAAATCAAAAAAGCCAATCAGTATTTTAGTTTAACGATTGGGTTAGTTTTCGTTATAGGGAGTCTCTTTACTTTAGTGAGCTTGATTTTTTCCGATCAAATTATTCGGGGACTTCAGGGGACCGGTGTCTTGTTTGGTTTGGCAAAGGAATATTATATGATTTACCTTAGCTGTTCATTATTATTTATTTTAAACAATTGCCTGATTACTTTTTTAAGAAATGACCATAATCCTCGTTTGGCAACGATTGCTTTTGTCAGTGGGGGAATTGTCAATATTATTTTGGACTATGTCTTTATTTATCAATTTGGGTGGGGCATGGCAGGTGCGGCCATTGCAACGGTGATGTCACCTTTAACAAGCTTAATCCTGATTACGTTGCATAAGTGGTCGCCGCAACGAGTTTTACGTTTTGAAAAGTTTAAAGTGAAATTTCAGGATGTTCGAGAAATTATGTCGATTGGTTTTTCTTCCTTTTTAAATGAATTTTCTTCGGCCTTTGTCATGTTTTTATTTAATATTGTTTTGTTAAACTTAGTTGGTCATGTGGCGATTTCAGCTTATGCAATTGTTGCCAATCTCAATATTATTGTGATTGCCATTTTTACAGGGATTGGGCAAGGGGCGCAACCATTACTCAGCCGATACTATGGTTTAGGGGAAACGAAGGTGTTGCGTAAATTTGTTAAACTTAGCTTTATTACGTACTTGGTTGCCGGCTTCCTGTTTTTTTTAATCAGTCAAGTGTTTACGGGACAAATTATTGAGGTCTTTAATAGCGAAGGGAACGACCAGTTGGCGCAAATTGCTAGGACAGCCATCCGCTTATATGCGATTTCCTTCTTGTTTACAGGATTGAATTTTATGGGGATTTATTACTTTTCGGCAGTTCGTAAACCGAAAATGGCGCTAATGATTTCCTCTTTGCGTGGGTTCTTTTTAATTGTGCCAGTTTTATTTATTTTGGTGAAATTACTAGGATTAACCGGTGTTTGGTTAGCCATGCCTGTGGTTGAATTTGTTACGTTTGGACTAATGCTTGTGGGCTACCTTGCGTATCGAAACTATTTGAAAAAAAGAGAAACAGTAACCTGATGTTGGTTACTGCTTCTTTTTTGCTTAGTTTACATAGTTTTCAGTTAAAGTCATGAATTGTTCCACATCTTTTAGGACTTGATCAATGCCGGCTTGCCAGAAATCAGGTTTTGTTAAGTCAACATTTAAATGTTTTTTCGCTAATTCTTCGCTTGTCATCGAAGCAGTGTCTCTTAATAACGCAATGTATTGGTCTTCAAAAGAGCTGCCTTGTTGATTGGCATACGCATAGATACCCATGCTGAATAGATAGCCAAAAGTATATGGGAAATTATAGAAAGGCACATCATCAATAAAGAAGTGCAATTTGCTCGCCCAGAAATGAGGATGATAACTGCCAAGACTATCTTTGTAGCTTTCTTTTTGCGCCGCTAACATTAATTCAGTAATATCTTCTTCCGCTACTAAACCTTTTTGGCGCGCTTGATAAAAATTATTTTCAAAGATAAAACGTGCATGAATGTTCATAAACATGGCAATGGCATTTTGCATTTTTGTGTCTAAAAGGTTAATCTTTTCAACGTCTGATTTGGCCTCTTTTAAGGTAGCGTCAGCAACAATCAATTCTGCAAAGGTACTAGCTGTTTCTGCTACGTTCATGGCATACTCTCGATTCAATGAAGGTAAATCCCACATCACGCTACTATGGAAAGCGTGACCTAATTCATGGGCTAAAGTAGCTACTTCGTTGATTGAATTGCCAAAGGTCATGAAAATCCGCGACTCTTGTGTTTCAGGTAATTCTGTACAATAACCCCCAGGACGTTTGCCTGGACGATCTTCAGCTTCAATCCAACTTTTTTCAAAAGCCATTTTGGCAAAATCGGCCATTTTCGGACTGAATTTACGGAAATTTTCTAAAATAAAGGCAGCGGCTTGATCAAAGGAATACGTTTTTTCTTCTAAATCACCTAAAATAATTGGCGCATCTTGGTCTTGCCAGTCCATTTTTTCTTTGCCGAATAATTGCGCTTTGCGCGTTAGAAAGTCGACGAATGGTTGTTTATTTTTTTGGATGGTTTCCCACATAACCGTTAATGTTTCTTGACTCATTCGATTATAGTTTAAGGGATTTTCTAAATAATCTGTAGTGCCATGCAATTTGTAATCAGATAAACGGAACCCATCTAAGTGATTTAGGGTGTCTGCTAAAATTGAAGCTTTGCCACTCCAAGCTTTCTCCCATGCTGTAAACAAACGTTGACGAACCTCTTTGTCAGGATCTCCCATCATGCGGTTAAAGGCTTGGCCTGCAGATAGTTCTGTCACAGAGCCATCTTTTTCTTCAAAAGGAATCACAATGGAAGCAACAATCGTATCGTAATGTGTACTCCAAGCATTTAAACCATCTAGAGAAAGCGTATTGATGATATTTTCTTCTTGTTCGGAAAGCAGTTTTTTTCCATCACGGCGTAATTCATTTAAGCGAAAAGCCATTGTTTTAAACGGTTCTTCGGCTAACAGGTCTTGCCAATGTTCTGCTGAAATCTCGGTGATTTTTTTAGTAAAAATGGTTTCAGCTAATTGAATCGCTGGCAACAGATTGTATAAATCGCCTGATAAAATTTTGGCCTTGGTATCATTAGTATTAGCAGATATTAAAGCAGTTAAAAAACTATTACATTGTGAAAAGCCATTTGAGATTTTCCCTTGTAACGTTAAGATTTCAGCAAATTGTTCTTTGCCTTGGGCACTTTCTGGTGTCCATTCTGTGATTAATTGATGGTACTCTTTTGTCTGTTCGGTTAATTGAGTCATTCGTTGGCTAAGTTCTTTGGACTCGCTCCCATTGGGGAAAATACTGTCTAAATCCCATGTAATAGAATAGGTCATATCCAATCCTTCTTTCATTTTTTTCTTTTCAGTATATCATAAGACCTAAGAGAAGTTGTTTCTTTTTCCCTCGAAACCGACTATAATAAAAAAGAATTTTCCGTGGCAGGCACGGGGCAACTTGAAACCAAGAAAAGAGGATTATATGAAAAATTATTTGAAAGATAGCAATTTATATTTAGTCATTGCGTTTGTTATTATGGCCATTTTATTTTTCAGTTCATCACAGACATATGAACAGCAATCACAAGTTGGTCTTTTAGATAAACTTCTGAGCAGTCATCCTTTTGAAGAACAATTAAAAAATATTTCTTTTCAATATGCTGGCAGTGAAGTGAGCATTCAAGCTAGTGGTTATAGTAAATTTGTTGAATTTTTTATTCGTAAGGGAGCCCATTTTGGTACGTATTTTCTATTAGGTGGTAGTTGGTTCATTGGATTAGTGCCAAGAATCAAAGGCCTGTTTTTAACAGCTGTTGTTTCCTGGCTAGCTGCTACTGGCTATGCAGGTTTAGATGAATTTCATCAAATGATCACAGGCGGAAGGACCCCTCTTTTTCAAGATGTTATGTTGGATGCCATGGGTGCTTTGACAGCCATCGTTATTTGTTTGGTGGTTCATGGTTTGAAGAAAAATAAAAAAAGAAGACGCTAATTAGCTAGGTGTCCATAACCTACTAAATTGAGATACTACCCGACAAGTGAAAGCTTGTCGGGCTTTTTGTTGTCTTTAAATTTCGTCTAGCTTTCCAACAAATCGGTAGTAAATGTCGATTTGTTGGATTCGCTTGCCAGTGCTTTTGTCTGGTTTGTGAATTTCGATTCGGTCAATGAGTTCATTCACAATGCTAGGTGTTAAGCTTTCAAGCGTGGTATATTTTCGGACAATCTCAAGAAATTTCTGGACGTTCTTTACATCTTCCTTTTGTTTAGAAAGTCGGATTTCGAGTTCGTCAATTTCTTGTTTTAGTTCGGACTGTTCAAATTCATAATCTTTAGAAAGAATAGTAAAGCGTTCGTCTGAAAGCTTGCCTAAAACGTTATCTTCATATAGTCGCTTAATAATGTTATCAAGTTCGCTTACTCGTTTCTTGGCTTCAATAACTCGTTTTTCGGCTTTCTTTAGCTCTTTCTGTTGGTCGGTTTTGGCACGTTTAGCTAAACTTTTTGTAAATTGTTTTTCGTGTTGTTTGAGAAAGTTAATTTTATCATTAACGTCATTTAGAACAATTTCAGCCAGCTTCATTTCACGAATATAATGAGCATTATTGCAGTCAATAAAACGACTTTGAAAGCCAGAACAAACGTATCTTTCTTGGTTGGGCGAAACACTTTTACCAGTGCAAAAATAGTGTCGATTTTTGCAATCTGCACAATAGACTAAACCAGAAAATAAGCCAACGCGGTCGGCTTTAGTTTGCCGACGTCGTTTTTGTCTCATTTTTTGCACTAGGTCAAAAGTCTCCTGGTCAATAATCGGCTCATGAGTGTTTTTGAAAACCGCCCAATCTTTTGGGTCATTCCAGATTTTACGTTTATCCCTGTATGATTTAGTAGTCGTTTTAAAATTCACAGTATGCCCTAAATAGTCTGGCCGTTCTAGAATCCAGACAATTGCTTTGGAGTGCCAAACGCAAGTTGGATTTTCACTTTTATTCTTGTATTCCGTTGTGGTTGGTACTCGTTCTTTTTCTAGTTTCTTAGCGATTTGCAATGGTCCAAAACCATCAATGCAATAGTTAAAAATCTTTTTAACCACTTTGGCGGCTGGTTCATCTACTAAAAGATGATTCTTGTCATTAGGGTCTTTTTTGTATCCAAACGGCGCATTTGCAGAAATTCTTTCACCAGCCAAACCTTTTGCACGTTTTACAGCTCGAATTTTCTTGCTTGTGTCCTTAGCATAAAACTCATTGAAGACGTTGCGAAAAGGGGCGAAGTCAATTTCGTTAGAATCTTGCGTTTCAGAATCTACACCGTCATTAACTGCAATGAAGCGAATATCTAGCTTTGGAAATAGAATTTCCGTATAAAGCGCCACCTCAGCATAGTTACGCCCAAACCTTGAAAGGTCTTTAACAACAAAGTTCTTTACCTCGCCATTATTCACAAGCTCTAATGCTTCTTGAAAACCTGGGCGATTAAAGTTTGTTCCTGTATAGCCATCATCTACGAAAAAGCGTGTGTTATAAAGCTTTTTCTCACGAGCAAACTTTTCTAGCATGGCTTTTTGATTAGTGATTGAATCGCTATCTCCTTGAGTTCCGTCGTCTTGGGAAAGTCGAACGTAAAGCACAGTGATTTCTTGCTTGCCCTTATTTCTCCTAGAAAGATTATGATTTTGAGTTGTCAATGTACGTTGTAAGGTGTCTAAATTCATGATACTTTTCTCCTCTCGAAGACTCATGAAAACCCTACGGCTACCTACTATTATACCATTTTTGAGGTCTGATTTATAGCGGTAGCCGTAAGTTTCATTGTTATTTATTTATCTTTTTCAAGCTCTCTTAGCATTAAAGTAAACAGTATATTAGCAATGTTTCTATTTGAATCATCTTCTAAAAATGAATTGATAATATATGTTTTTTTACCGTCCTTAACTACTTTGGTTGAGTGCTTTTTATATGTTTTGTTCGTCATCAGCCTCCTTGTTGTTGTCATACGTCAATGTTTCCAACTCGCTCATTGTGATTATTCTAAAAATTCGTTCGGCGTTTGGAATAGCTTCATTGATATGCCTTATTAACTGGTCTCGCCGTTTTTCACTTGGCGTTATCCAGACCACCCACGGCAAAACGCCGTTAACTCGCTGTTCAATCCCTGAGTTGTAATAAATAAGGTATTGTTTACATTTACGAATTACACGCTTAGGGCATTGTGTCGCCTGATCTAATTCATAAAAAACGAAGTCTTCCGTTTCGTCATCTACGGCAAATCTGGCGAATAGGTCGGGTTTTAGATAAGTTGCTACTCCTTTTTTATTCATGTAAGTACGCCAGCAACTTGGCTCAAAAGTCACTTGTAAATCATGAATCTTATTCAAGCGATTCATTTCACGCAGTCGAGTGTAAGTCTCGGTGATTGCTAAAGTGTGTTCTAAAAAAAGAATATTCGGTTCATACAATCTTTTTCTAGTGGCGTTTAGTGTCATATCGTCTAGTCTAAGAAACTGATAGCCTGCGGAACTGACCCCGTAGACGGTAGAATTAGCTCCGCCAGATTTACCCCCGATTTTTTGGTCGAGATTATCAATCAAACCGAAACTTTTTAATCGTTTCAGTTTTCTATTACAGGTTCTAAGGTTGTTTGATTGCTTTTCATTTTCAGTAAAATATATCCGTTGAATTTGATTCGCCGAAGCAAATTTTACTTGGTGAATAGTTCGTACAATTTCGATTTCGCGCGAGTCCAGTATCGCCGACAGGCGCCGAAGTTCGTTTTTAGTTATGCGTTTATTTTGTTTATCAGTCATGATGGTTGCCCCCCTCGGGAGAGTTTCGATTTATACATTTAATTAGAAAAAATTATAAATAGAAAGTCCTCGCCGTTATTTTTATTTAGCTACGTTTTACCGCCTTAAAGAAACCGTCGCTCGTAGAGGCGGTGAGACAGGCGGTAAGACAGTTATTCGTCTGCTTTTTTCTTCGTTTTTTTGCCTATAATTAGGTCAATATCTAAGTTTTCCAGTTCGTCATTTGTCGTGTCGTTTTGGGTCATTAAGTCAATATATTCTTTTTCAATTTCATCAATATCTCGTCCATATTTTTCAGCACTTCGGGCGAAAATGTCCGCCGAGTTGCTTCGGATATTTGGACGAGGTGGGAAAGTTTTTCCTGAAATCCAGACATTATTAGCACTACCACTTTTTAGTGCGGTGGTTTTGTAGTAACATTGAAATTGAGGAAGGTTTTGAAAATCTTTCTCAGACAACTGAGACGCTGTCGCTAAGTCTGCAAACTGGGCGGCGTCTCTTTTTTGTGCAACATTAAACACAATTTTATTTTTGGCGTTTGCCATTACGGCATCTTTAATGTTTGAATGAAGTTGTCCTAAATTCTGATGAGCGAAAATGAAGCCAAAATTTAGACCTCGTCCCATTTCGAGTTGCTCTTGTAGGCTAGCTCCGCTTTTAGTTAGGTAGTTTTGGAACTCATCTACAACTAGTAAAACAGGATTGGGATTTTGTTCCTCGGCTCTCCTTAACGCAATACTCCATAAACTATTAATCAGTAGGCTAGCGCATAGCTGGCTAACTGTTTTTCCTGTCATGCCATCATTTAGTGGAACGAGTAATATTTTACCTTCCGTAAAAATACTTTCGAGGTTAAAGCGTGGGTTGGTATCTCCTAATGCTCCTCTAGTTGTTTGGCGCATTAAAAGCAAGTTTAAGCGCCTCAGAGGCACGGCTGTTTGTTGGTTGCGTTCTTTTTCAGGCAGGGCTTCAAAATTAGCCCAGTAGCTCTTTAAATAAACATCTTCGATTTGAGAATTGACTTTTCGCCGGAAGGTTTGGTTAGATAGATAAATCGGTAAATGAAGGAGTGTCAGTTTGTGCTTTGACTGTGCTAGACTGAGTAATCCCATTGTGAGTAGTTCTTCCATGAAGACGCCCATATCATTAAACAAACCACGTAAACTTGAAAGGACAGTCTCGGCTGCCAGCTCTGGACTTTTGCCGTCAATTTGTGACAACACATCAATAGACAACGGACGATTAGATGTAATATCCCATATTACAATCCGATCTAAAATAGATTTGTCCTCTGGTAATTTCTCTAAAATAGAAGAAATTAATTTATATTTTGGGTCAATGACGACCATTCCACATTTTTTATGATTCGTGATAGTATCCAAAATGATATTTTCCAAAACTACCGATTTTCCACTGCCTGTATCTCCGATAACATGAAGATGGGTCATATTTTGCTTTAAGGAGATATTGAGTAAACGGCGGTCATTCTCGTTTTCGTTTAGAGTTGTGCCAAAAGCTCGAGTTTGATTTTTAGGTGGGTCTTTCATAGCAATTGGAGGCAATAAAATTTTCGGGTGAATCGGTGCAATTCCGCTTAAATCTTCTTGCCCGATAGGTGCTAACATGAAATTTGCCAGTTCTAAAACGGAAAGTCTCGGATATTTCCACGGTAATTTAGCATTATCTATATTTACTGGTTCTTCTGGCTGGAGAGAAAGCTTATTTCCGCCAGTTTCCAGCATTTTAAAGACAGATAGCACACTGAGAATATAGCTTTTGGCTTTGGCTTCATCTTGCGAGTGAGCGCCAACTCTAACCAGTGTTCTAAGACGGTGTGATTTTACTTTGTTTTTAATAGCAGTTCTAGTGTCGCCAGAAGCAGTTGGCGGAGTGCCGTTGCTGATTATCTGCCACCAACTAGCGCTTGGGTCTGGCACATTTTTTGGTAGTTGTTCTGGTGGTAGACTAGAGGCAATAACTAACTGAATCACGATTTCATCTTTTGGGCTAGCCTGCGCCATAGTTGCAAGCATTACACGGGTTAATTCCTCTGCATGATCTGTTTTAAGGGAAAGAATCGGTTTGGATATAGAAAGCTTTCTAGCGACCTTTACGGGCTTTCTGGTGGTAGTGCTAGGCTTTAGCTCTGCGCCAAAATTCACGCTATGCGTTTTAAAGATTCGTTGACTTTTGGCGAACTCGTTTTTTTCTGTGCCTAAAAAATAGCTGATTTTTCCGCTGGTGGCTCGTATTTCAAAAATAATCGGTTTTCTTGGCTCTGATGTTGCCAAGTGATGAACGAGATTTTGAATATTCTCAAATTCAATCGGTCGAGTCCACGACAGTTTACGCCACGACAACTGGTCTATCTTCTTCACAAGATCATCTCCAGTCTTTGAATTTTTTCACTCGATAACCTACTACTAACAACACGATGAATAGCGTGAGAAATAGCAAGGGCAACCAGATTTCGGCTAACATCTTGATAGCGATATTTAAAACGAGACAGGCGATAAAAATACTTGTTGCCCAGCCTACTAATTTGCTTTTCAAGGAAATCACTTCCTTTTTTTCTTTGTTTTCTTTTGTCATTCATAGTCAAATCCTTTCTTGTTAATTATGAACTGTGGCAATTAAACCTTACTATTTTGGTAAAGTAAATCTTATCCACAAGCACTTAGGTGAGCGATGAGACAAGCTCTAACAGATTAAACGTTATAGTTAGTGGTATATGAATATACCTGCTGTATTATATACAACGGGTAGGTTGTCACGGTAGTTCGTCAGCCTCTTTTGTCTCGGTTCCAAACATCTTTTTAGCTCGTTTGGCTTGTCTGTCTTCCCATTGCTTCTTCTGCGATTTTTCCTTTAATTCTTTTCTTAGTTCTTTGTTCTTCACGTCTGGTTCGCCAAGTCCTGTAATTTTTCCGACTGGCTTTCCCCAATGTCTATAGAATTCAGCAAGTAGTTTCGGGTCGGTCTCGTTTCTGATTTCTTCGTATAGGTCATTAAAGGTGTATGGTTTCATGGTTTTCACTCCCTTTTTTAAGATAAGAACGCCAGTTGTGAGCTGGCGTTCTATTTGGTTGTGTGGCTTGCTTATCAGGGGTGTTTGTCGTGGTTTCTGGCGGCTTCGTGCATCATTTGACGGAAAGCGTAATATCGTTGGTCAGATTGTGTCTTTTGTTCTAAATACTGAGCCATCTTAATTTCTTCTTCGGTATATTGCGGTTGTCTTGGTCTAGCAACGTTTGTTGGTTTCTTTTTGAATATCTGATTTACAAAAAAGTTTACTAAGCCTTCTAAAGCCATGAGAATCAAACCGAAAATTGCCAAGGCAACAACGAAAAATAAAATATCTTGAAACATGATTGAATTCCTCCTTTTTTAGACTAAGTCTTGAGCAGACAAATATGTGAATGCCCGTGTGATTATGGCCAAGTTTTCGGCAGCGTGCGGATTCTGCACGGCAAGCTCAACTTCAAGAAGACTGAGAGACGATATTTTCGCCATTGCGTCCATAGCCAGCATTTCACGAGCATTATTTACTTGAAATTGCTTATTCATTTTCTTTACTACTTCTAGTGTGTCTGTTCTAACGGCTAACTGTTGACTTAGTGGCATAGCTTCTTGATTGATGTTTGCAGGTGATAATGATTGAGACATTTTTTCTACTGGTGTAGTCATGGTGGTTTCCTCCTAATATATTGATTTATTTAATCTACTTAAAAACTAACCCGACGTCGTTTATATATGGTTAGCTTCTAAGAGTGATTACTTAATTAAAGTTTCTTGCTTATCTTATATAGATATAGAATGACGACAAGCATACCGATAAAGTATGGGGCTAAGACTAAAAGTTTTAGCATATGGCATACCTCCTTTTTCATCAAGACAATGCGCATTTGAATTGATATAATAAAATATATGATTTTAAGGATGTTTCACTAGTGGTTTATCCTTACGAAAAAATATAGCAAGGATATGATTATTTTTGGAGCCTAGGAGAGGGGTAAATTTAAAATGAGAGGGGTTAATGTAGGGGATGAGCGAAGTAAAACATGCGCAAATACTGAATTTCCCAGTATTTGTTCAGATATTATTCGATTCAAAAAAAGGAGACAAGAAAAATGGAATATTCCAGAAAAAAGATTTTGTTGAAGGTTTAGTCGATTATATTAATGAGAATTTTGGACTTAATATTGATGAATTGCTAAATTGTTCAGAAGCAAAAAAATGGCACGATGGCTCTAGCGCACTTACCGAATTACAAAATTTTCTAAATAGTCATTCAGAGCAACTAGAGAAATTAAATCCCTTCTTTGATAATCAATTAAAAAAAATTAACAAGAAAGAATGCGTCGAAATCCTAAAAGATTTTTTAGCAGTTGATAAAATTGAATATCCAGACAAGGATAATATATCAAAACTGCTAAATATAAATACTCTTTCTTCGTTTTTGCCTAAACTTCTTTTTGTGGCTGTTACTCGTGGAGACAACAGAAGTAAAAATCCAGTAAAAGAATATGACTCGATAAATCAAGCAAGAATAAAATTTAATAAAAAGAAGAGTGAAATTATTACCAAGACTCGAAAAAAATACATTATAGCAATTATTGGATTAGTTCTTCTTTTATCTTTCTTCGTTATATATCATTTCATTGATAAGAAAGAGCAGAAATTTATTAGTGAAGCTACAATAATAAACTCAATGAACCTTAGGCGCTCGAACCCAGTTTTGTCTGAAAATGAAAAAAACATTTTTTATAATGGCGAAATCTTTGAAACTGTTGAGAATGTTCAGTCCTTTAAGGAAACCTATAAAGATAAATTATCGTTGAATGATACAGAGAAACCTGTCGATAAGTTATTTTCATGTATTAGTGGTAATAAAGAAAAGTATATTACTTTATCAAATGAGAGAAATACTATGAGAACGGGTTATTATTACGAAACTGACATTTCAGGTAATAATAAAACTCTAATATCTCGATATAAAATCATAGTTAACAGTTCGTTTCCAGAAATTGAACTAACTTTAACTGAGGAAAATATTATAGATTTTTCTACGGGAGAACCCTATGAGCTTGATCAATATTTTTCACAAAATAACGATATGGTAACATCTGAACTGGCAAATGCTTTTTCTGGATGGAACGTCTATATTAATGCTAACAATCTTAAATATATCGCTAAAAACTCCAACAGTCGAAGTAGTCTAAAAGTAATTTTGATAAGTAAAAATGATAAATCTTATGGTCGTTATTGTGTTTATTCAAAAAATAGTAACGGCAAATTCAGTGATGATACAAGCACCGATTTCTACCCACTCACTATAAAATACGCTTACGATTAAATAACAACAGTATTGACTTTTTAACTTAAATGTGTTATTATAATAGCATTCAAAATCAACTGTCGTTGGGAGTATTTTAAAAATATAGTTAATAAGCAGAGAGTTTATATAACGAACTCTCTGCTTATTTGCGTGCAATGGAGGAGAAAAATATGGTTAGCATTATTGATTTACTTAAAGAAAGAAAACTAGAAGCTAAACGAGAACTAGCTTACAGGGGTCCACAATATTTTAAGGAGCAATACCTAACTTGTAAATATCCCAGAACTATTGAAAGAATTATGACAATTTCACATATTTATGATGCTGCTGTCAATATCTCAATAGAGTTTGATATCGAATACGCGGAAGCAGTAAAGATTTTACTTTATGAGATGAAGCAAGAATGTGAACGTCGGCTATCCAATCTTGAAGAAGATCAATACCTATCTGGACACTGGTGTAAAGTATGCAAAGAGTCGGAAAAAACAACTTTCCCCATATTTGACACAAGCTTAGATTTTGAAGAGGAAGAATAGCACCTTTATTAGCCCTCACTGATTAATTTCAGCGAGGGCTTTTTTCTTTTCCCTTAAACTAGTAATGAGTGTATAGCAAAACAACCTTGTCTGGTCTTTAGACAAGGTTGTTTCTTTTGTTTAGTGCTATTTGTAAGGTCTTAATGGGGTTGGTAGTTTAATTATACTTTCTTTCTCTTAAGCCATGTAAGTATAGAAAGTATTGTTAGAGATAAACCAGCAATAACAGCGTTAGTTGCAGATTGTTCGCCAGTCTGTGGCAAGCCGTCTTTATTTGTATTGTTGCCAGTTGGCTTAGTTGTTGTGGTATTGCTGTTTTGGTTGTTGTTAGCTTGGTTATTTGTGCTACTTGTTCCATTGTTGGAAGTGTTCGGGTCGTTTGAGCTGTTTCCTGTGCCATTTGAGCCGTTGTTTCCAGTATTACCACCGTTTGAGTTATCTTCCTCGACTAAGTTAGCAATAGCTAAATCTAAGGCCTTTTGAGCTTCGTCAATTTCAGCTTGGGTGCTGTTGATATTAGCTAGAACGTCTTTTGCATTTTGCAAGGCTTCTTGTAATGCTTTAGTTGACTGAGCTGTATAGCCACCAGCGGTTAGTTTAGCTTCTGCGTCTTTAATTGAGTTTTCTAGTTTGGTGGTGTCAACATTGGCATTATCTTCTGTGACTGTTACGGTAAAGCTAGCTTCTCCATAGCTCTCAGATTTTAAAGTTCTAGTTCCAGCTTCGCCAAAAGTAATTGTTCCATCTTTTATAACGTCACTAGAATCGGAACTAATCAAAGCGCCATATTCATTTGGGAAATCGAGGATTGTTGTTTTCTTAGTGCCATCACTAAAATATTCAATCTTTTCAAGTTGGTAAGTTTTAGATTCGCCAATTTTAGCAGAACTCGCACCAATAACATTAAGTTCAATATCTATGGTTGTTGGTGGGTTAACATCATCTTTCGTTACCGTCACCTCTAAAGGCTCTCCTGAATTATTTTGAGCAACTAAAGTCCTAGTTCCTTCACTGCCAAAAGTGACTGTTCCACCTACGATTACGTCGCTTGGGTCGGAACTAGTTAATGGAATATGGTAAGAAGCTATATCAATAACTGTTTCGGTCATAGTTCCATTGTTAAAATACATAACTTCGTTATACTGGTAAGTTTTAGATTCACCAACTTTAGCCGTTGTATCTCCGATTACGTCATGAAAAAGACCTGTTGCCATTAATCTTCTATACGTAAACGTAAATACAGTATTGTCTCCAATGGTTTGGGTTTGACTAGTATCTCCAAGAACGAAGAAATTTTCAATCTCAGGAGCGGTTTCAGTAACAGAATCGCCTTTTTTAGCGGTCTTAGTTACATCTGATGTGTCGTCAATAGCAAAACCATTTTCGTCTACGCATTTGATCGTGTAGTTTACAGTTTCAGCTACTGTATCAGCTAAAGGTGTTGACGTTTTAGCTTCCTGAAAGTTTTCCGCAACTGGTGGTTGCTCTATAACTGGTTGAGCTTCCTCAATAACTTCTGGTTGGACTGGCTCACATGTTTCAGGTTCTTCTACTGGCGTAGTTTCCTCTGCTGTTGCTGGTGTTTCCGCTACCTGTTCCACTGGTGGGGTAGTTTCGGCTTCATCTGCTAATGCCTTAATTGTCCCGATTACTAGCGGACAAACTAGTAAACCAACTGTGAGTAGTTTTGTGGCTTGTTTAACCCGTTTGCTTTGTTTTAATCTTGCTATACGCGTATTTTTCAAGATTTAAATTCAGCTCCTTTGCTTTTTCATTTTTTAAAACCATTTATCTTAGATAAAAATTGTGGTTTCACCTCCGTTATAGACTGTTTCAAACGGTCGTTAGAAAAATGTTTAAAAAACACAAAAAAGCCGATTTAACAAAAGTCCTCTAAACCTTGTTAAATCAGCGAATATGAATATTTACATTGTATGTATAAGTGCTAAATATTGAACCTTTTTCAGACGACCGTCTGAGAAAGAAATGGTTTCACTAAAATTCTACCATATACAATTACACTTTGACAGGTATTTTTAAATTCTTGCGTCTAGAAACCCCATATTTACGAGCTACTTTGTAAACGGAACTTTCTGAAATATGCAGCCTTTTAGCTATTAAAGATATTGGTATAGTATTCATCTGGTATTGCTTTAATATTTCTAGTTCTTGCTTTTCGGTCAAGGATGGATTACCAAGAATTACGCCATTCTCCTTAGCTTTCCTCAGTCCGTCCTTTGTCCTAATACGGATATTATCTAATTCAATTTCTGCAACGTAGCCAAGAACAAGACACAGTAAACGTCCAGTTAGTGAATCAGTCTCAATGTTTTCTAGAATTGAATTTAGCTTAATGCCATGTGTGTTAAAATCGTCAATGATGTTTGCAAGAGTCAACATTTTACGCGTGAGACGGTCTAGCTTGTAAGTCTGCAATGTTACAAGTTTGTTCTGTCTAGATAATTGTTTGGCAAGTAATATGGCATTTGTTAGTTCTGGTCGGTTGTCATTGTCTCCACTTTGTTTCTCTGAAAAGATAATATCGCAATTCTTTAGTGCCTCCGTCTGAACTTCCAAACCTAATTTTTGCCGATCGTCCTGAGATGAAACACGAGCATAGCCGATTTTTACCTTGTCTAATTTCTCCAGTTCTTTTACTTTCTTTCTCTGCTGTTTTTCCATGATGAAAACCCCCATATATATTATTTTGTATTACATATATATGGTATAGCTAAATGAAGGGAATGACTAAAAGATGGCATAGAA
>OAUG01000230.1_pt1 | contig 30332 bp, 18 predicted proteins | sample 1476141 | NCBI WGS metagenome assembly OAUG01 (sample SAMEA2580007, study PRJEB22360) | human gut metagenome | biome: human gut; feature: human-associated habitat; material: faeces | place: Denmark | collected 2008/2010 | reverse complement strand
GGTGCAAAAGTAATGCTATAAAACATACGGTCCAAATTTATCGGGCATTATTTTTCAAGTTTTTTACGGCAACGGATATCGGGTACATTATAATATAGCACACGCAAAAATACCGACTACTCACGTAAACGATATAGCCGGTACCCTTGCCATCATAGCGGCAATACTGTGCCACTACGATGGCACGGCCCTGCCACACGGATGGCACAGCGTTGCCACTGTGATGGCACGACCGTGCCAAAGGCGATAAATAAACTGGCACTGCAAACAATTGATAAACAAATATATGCTAGCATGAAAATTTCCCCAGAGGAGACATCTAAAAGACAGGAGACTTTATCTTTTATCTAGATATCTAAAGACAGAATAAAAATCTGCCGTTTTTTTTCATATATTTGAGGTCTCATCTAAATATAAACAAATAATGAAGCACTTGAGTTCCTCTATTTTATTGGGGCTTGGCTTGTTTTCCTTCTTCTCCTGTAAAGAAGCGACAGCGCCCGCCCCTATCCTGCCCGTTCCCACGCCGGCACAAGTTGAATGGCATAAGATGGAAACATATGCCTTTGTCCATTTCGGATTAAATACGTTCAATGATCTGGAATGGGGTTACGGAAACACTCCCGCCTCCACATTCAATCCAACGGATCTGGATTGCGATCAATGGGCGCAAACAATCAAAGCCGCCGGATTGAAAGGCGTAATCTTAACTACCAAGCATCATGACGGTTTCTGTCTATGGCCTACCGCCACAACCGAATATAGCGTAAAGAATTCTCCTTGGAAAGATGGCAAAGGGGATATGGTAAAAGAACTATCCGACGCTTGTAAGAAACACGGGCTGAAATTCGGTGTCTATCTCTCCCCTTGGGACAGAAACAGTGAGAATTACGGACAACCGGGATATGTAGAGAAATTCCATGCCCAATTACATGAATTAGTCTCCAACTATGGCCCGTTGTTCGAATACTGGTTTGATGGGGCAAACGGTGGCAATGGCTGGTATGGCGGCACGAATGAAACCCGTGCTATAGACGCCAAGACCTATTATCAATATGAGCGGGCATGCGACACGATCAAGGCGCACCACCCGGACATCATGGTTTTCGGAGGGACAGTACCCGATATCCGCTGGATCGGTAACGAGGAAGGTTGGGCCGGTGATACCCAATGGAGCATCTTCGCCCCGGAACCCTCCATGCCTACTTTCCAACAGAGTGTATGGGGAGATGAGAACGGACCGATGTGGCTAGGTGGAGAATGCGATGTATCTATCCGTCCGGGATGGTTCTATCACTCCCGGGAAGATCACCAAGTCAAGTCGCTGGCAAAATTAGTCGATCTTTATTACCGAAGCGTCGGGCATAACGCCAATTTCCTATTGAACTTCCCCGTAGCGTTGAACGGAAAAATAAGTCCGGTAGACTCCGCCCGTGCCGTACAATGGTATCAAACCATCCAAAATGACTTTAAGGAGAATCTTTTGAAAGGATGTTACGTACAAGCGAGCAATAAAAGAGGACGTAATTTTAGTCCCAATAAGGCAGTAGATGGGGATTGGGATACCTATTGGGCTACGGACGATGGCGTAACCAGTGGTTCATTGACTTTCACGTTAACCCATCCTACCGATGTAAACCGCTTGGTCATACAAGAATATATCCCATTAGGACAACGAGTACGCTCGTTCAATATCGAACTCGAGCAAGAGGGTAAATGGATTCCGGCACAGACCGTGGATTCTACGACAACTGTCGGCTATAAACGAATTGTCCGTTTCCAGACCGAGAAAGCGGAGAAGATACGCATCAACTTCACGGATGCCCGCGGACCGCTTTGTATCAATAACGTGGAGGCATACCTTGCCCCCGCCTTGGTGACCGAGCCAACGATTGCCCGTAATATCAATGACGAGGTAACCATACAGGCCGGGGATAAAGGCTCCGAGGTTCATTATACCACCGACGGCTCAGATCCGACCAAGGACTCACCGCTTTATCAGGCGCCATTCGCTTTCGCTCAAAAAGGAACTGTCAAGGCGATTGCCTATGATCCGACTTTCGATACAGTCAGTCCGGTTTCCGCGCAAACGTTCGATATTCCAGCTTGTGATTACACGATCGTATCACCGAAAGATGAGAAAACCAGCCTGATCCTAGACGGAAACGGCTACACGACCTACTATTTGCCACAAGGGAAACAAGAGTTAGTCGTACAATTAGCGAAAGAAATGCCTATATCCGGATTCCGCTACACCCCGAACCAAGGACGTGACGCAAGCGGTCATATCTCCAACTATCAATTATATATTAATGGAAAGAAGGTGGCCGAAGGCGAATTCTCCAATATCAAGGCTAACCCGATCGAGCAAGTCGTACATTTCCCAATAACGAAAGGTAACCAAATCCGTTTGGTCGCAACCCGTATCGTAGATAATAAAAAGCAAGCGGGTATCGGTGAATTCTCGGTAATTACGGAAAAATAAAGAATATCTAATAAAAGCAGAAGGGACCGCCTCGAAAACCTAATTTCCCGAGGCGGTCCCTTTTTATTTATTCATCGATCCTTTATTTATCCTTGAAGGTATCGGTTCATTTGTTTATACACGGCACGTATATCCAACGGCTTAGATATATGAGCATTCATACCGGCTTCCCTACTTTTCTGCACATCCTCAGCGAATGCGTTGGCTGTCATAGCGAAGATAGGAACCTTTTGAGCATCAGAACGCCCTAATGCCCGGATACATCGGGTAGCCTCATAGCCATCCATATGAGGCATCTGCACATCCATCAATATCAAATCATAATATCCTTCGGCAGATTCCTTAAACATCTCTACGGCCTGTACCCCGTCCTCAGCGCTCTCCACCGACGCACCGGTAACTCCGATCAATTCCTCCGCTATCTCCCGGTTAAGCTCATTGTCCTCAACCAATAAGATCCGTTTACCTTTGAAGTCATAATCAACAGCATAACAATCCTTCGCAAGGTCATTCCTCCCATTAATATCGGAAAAACGAGTGGGTTTACCCGATTCCTTTATTTTGCCGAAAGGCAGATCAACGGTGAATGTACTGCCACTCCCCTGCACGCTCGTCACATGTATGCCACCACCCATCAACCCTGTGAAACGCTTAACGATAGAAAGCCCTAATCCTGTACCTCCATATTTATAAGTAACATCCACATTTTCCTGTTCGAACGATTCGAAGATTTTATCATAGTTCTCCTCGGCTATACCACATCCCGTATCGATTACCTCGAAACGAAGGTAAACATTCTCTTGATCCTCACCTGTTTTAGATACCCGAAGTTTAATCATTCCCTTGGCCGGCGTAAATTTCAGCGCATTCGATAACAGGTTGGAGAGAACTTGATTCAAGCGCAAGGAGTCTCCTATAATCTGTACTTCCAGATCACTAGCCAATATCGTCTCATAGCTGATCCCTTTACTCTTGGCCTGCTCGCCATACAGATTTTCAAAGTCCTGCAAGAATGCCCGGAAATTAAAGCTCTCATGTCGAAGTTCCACTTTTCCGCTTTCTATCTTCGACATATCCAGCACGTCGTTAATGAGAGCGAGAAGATGCTTGGAAGACATGATTACTTTCTCAAGACAGTCCTTTATCTTATCGGTATTATCTATGTTTTGCATGGCGATAGTACTCATACCTACAATTCCGTTCATCGGCGTACGGATCTCATGACTCATCCGGGAAAGAAACTCGCTCTTCGCCAAGTTAGCCGCCTCAGCCCGTTTCAGGTTGCCCTGTATCACGGTCGCTTTCATCCGGGCCCCTATAGCCAGCAGTAATGCCGTAAATAGCACCGACAGGACAAACATCACGATAAACATGAATTGTAAGGGATTCGCATATATAAAGTCCGTAAGAGAAAATTCACTCACGCCGATAGATTCCAGATTCCGATTGCGTATAACAGTCCTCTCGGACTCAGAAAGATTATTGATCGCCTTGTTGAGTATGGTAAGCAAATCCGGATCGACCGGGATAGGCAATGCGAAACTTATCGTACTCTGATCATTGACCAACGTTACGGGAGCAAGATTCGTAAAATGATAGCGCAAGATATCCTGTTCCATCCTAGAGGACAAACCATAAATAAAATCAGCCTCACCATTATTGACAGCAAATAACGCCTCCTTAATACTCGGATAGAACCGTATCTTCTCCACCGATATACCACTCGGCAATCGTTGATTTTCCACTAAGGCTCCAACCAGACCCGGTGCGGGATAACTACATGCTTTATTGCGCACTATGATATTGTTAGCACTCACATAAGAGGCTGAAAGCGCAAGTCCTAGCTGGGCCGCATCGTTCTCATCTCCCAAGAAAAAACCTAAGATATCGGCATCCCCTTGCTGTATCAAACGGATCGCATCAGCATAATTTTTCGCATATACATACGAGAATCGTAGCCCTGTGAAACTTTTAATCTCATCCAGTACATCCGCCATGATACCCGTATGGTTCTTCAGCGGCGTTTCTTTACAATACAAAGGATACCAATTCTCAGGTACGGCTACCGTGATCGTTTTCCTCTCATTGACATACTCCAGATCCCGGTCGCTCAGTTGGATGTTTACGAGCCGGTCTGGGAAATTAACGGCATAACGTTCCGCCGCAAAATTAGGATTGGCATCCAATATCCGTTCCAAAGCCATATTCAAACCATCCAAGACTTCTTTATTACCCGGATTGGTCACGATATAATAAGGCTGAGAGTCATATGCCACGACTACACGGACAGAATCGCTAATATGGGCAACATTATTTAGTAACAAATCGATCTCACCTTTAGCCATATAGGGATATAACCCGATTTTCCCCACCATATCTTCCTGTTTGTAATATCGGATATTACAATACAATCCGTTGATAGCCATAAACTCTCTGAGACGGCGAATGTTTTCCCTTGCATTCTCATACACACCGATGGTTTTACCATTCATACTCTCCAAATCATAACTATGGATAGAGCGATCATCAGATCGGGCAAGTAATAATGAACGGCTATATCCCATATTATAGTTCGGATAAGCATAATATTTCTCTAAAGCGGGTATATAATAGTTTCCACCCATCAACTCGTACTTACCCTCAACAAATTCATTCAACATAGCCGGTCCCTTCGTATCTATGTACTCGTATTCCCAACCGGTATATTTGGCGATCTCATTGAGATAGTCTACGAGCATACCATGATGAGTACCATCTTCGGCCGTCCAACTCATGCCATCTACCTGCGGAAAGGCAACCCTAAGTACACGTTTTTCACTTGTCCGCGCTAACACAGACAAATTAAACGCTAGCATTATAAATACTAACAAACCTATAGCTATACCATGACTCACATATCTCTGAAGTAAGTTCATTATAATGTATATCTTTTATTACCGGCTTTTCCGATGATAACAACCCCTATAACCCTCCGCAAAACAACTGTTTATTTTGGATGTACGCAAATATACTACTTTTTATATCACAGCGGATTATAAAATAATTGATTTTTAAGAGAAGATACTATAAAAACAGAAGGGACCGCCTCGAAGGTAAAACACCTCGAAGCAGTCCCTTTCCTAAATCCCAACAAACTTTTATCCCATCGAACTATTGATTACCTGTGTGGTTTTCTCAAAACTCTTCTTTAAGACCTCCTTTACATCCATGGTTTCCCAATATCCCTTATTAAAAAGCTCTACGGATAACCCACCCCGGAAACCGGAGTCGTATAGCAAAGGAAGTACCTTATTAAACGGGCAAATACCATCTCCCGGAAACACCCGATCCGAATCTCTCAACTCCGTACGAGGAGGCAACTCCGGATAATCGTTGATATGAAAAACCGGAAGGATCTTCCCATTTATCAAGCGTAAACTATCAAAACTATTTCCTCCTCTGTACAAATGGTAGAAATCCAATAAGACAGAAGCCCGCGAATGTCCGGAGGCGATCGCTATCGCCATGGTATCCGATAATTGATTCAGAATCCCGGCTCCCCATAGTTCCAATATCGGAGTGACACCCATCTCATCCCCTAAATCCAGTATCGCCCGATAGCGTTCGGAATACTCCGGCAACCGTGTACGATCCAGTTGAGTAACTCCTTGAGCAGGAGCGGCGATAAATTTACCGCCCAATCCCGCTACCATCTCCATATCATGCCGCATTTGGTTTAGCCCTTCCTTCCGTTTCGAAAGATCATCGGCAAACCACGAGGCAAAACCGATCATATTCTCCAATAAAAGTCCGGAGCCTTCCAGCTGACGCCTGAGTGTCTCATAAGTTCCCCCTTGCTTTACGAACGCATCCACATCACGGGTCCATAACTCAATTCCCTCAAAACCAGCCTCGGCACATAAATCAATCTGTTTTTGAACAGGAAGTTTATAACCCGCTATCGTAGAGACATTGAGACAGACACGGAAAGGACGTTTCGAAGAGGATGCTTCGGGTGATGGCTCCTCTTTTTTCTTCGGAGCGCAAGAAGCCAAGCCTGCGAACGTACTGCCCAAAACCGCCAAACCGGTAGTCCGAAGCATATTACGTCTTGAAATCTTTTTCTCAAGCATAACACTCTCGTTTTAAATTAAACCTCCAAAGATTTACGGGCCTCCCGATCCGGATCATTCCGAGCCTCACACGTATTATTCAAGATCATCACCTCTCCATTTTCTTCCGTGTATTTCGGCCAAGCGGGTAACTCTCCTCCGTTCGGATCTCCTGTCCGCATGAAATTCAACAAAGCGCCAGACATCTTATCTGACAACGCACGAGGTACCTTACCTCCACCCGTATGAGTAAACATCCGATCCGTATTTTTAAACCAGAAACAGATATCCGAGCAATGGAACGCACGCATACGGTTATTAAACAAGGGCGGACACCAGCCAAACCAAGCTACATACACAGGCTGGCCTTGCTTTAATTTTGCGTTAGCCGCCTCAACCACTCGTTGACGGGAAGACAAAATCATCGCCCAAAGCTCCATCGGAGTCTTATCCGGGAAATTCTTGGCGAAAGCCTTCACGATCGATTCCGCTTTATCACCATATTGACTTCTCAGTTTCTCGATCACACCGTCTTGAGTGATTTTTTCCAAAGCCGCATCCGCCCTGTTCGGGTTCCATTCATGGAAAGTCGTACAGAATATCATCGGCACGACAGGAGACTCCAAATGGCTCTCACCGGAGTAGAATACACCGGCCGGAATATTCCGGTCATCAGCAACAGGACCAAAAGTCCGTCTCATGCTAATCCCTTGATCTTCCCAGCACTTTTTACAAGCCCTATCCGCTATATCCAAATATTCCCGCCAAGGTATTCTTTGCAATTTATCCAGTTGGGAAGCGGTCAGCCCCGCTTCTCTCAAAATATATTCTCCCACCTTCCGGGTCATCACCTGATCGGAAGCTCCTACCGTAGATCCACTTAAAGCCACGGCTCTATGGACCAAACCTTTTGCCGCCGGCATAGCGGCTACCGTACAGACCTTAGAACCTCCTCCGGATTGTCCCATAACCGTTACGTTCCCGGGATCTCCACCGAAATTGGCGATATTATCATGTACCCATCGCAAGGCGGCAATAATATCTAACATCCCCACGTTTCCGGAATCCTTATACGCTTCTCCACCAACACCAGATAAGTCAGAGAAGCCAATCGGCCCCAACCGATGATTAATGGAACAGAATACGATATCTCCTTCCCGGCTTATATTCTCTCCATGATATCCATCCTGCTCGATCCCACTACCATTTGTAAAACCACCGCCATGCAGCCACACCAATACGGGACGTTTCTTACCATCCGCAATGCCCGGTGTCCATACATTTAAATATAAGCAATCCTCACTCACATCCCAGTAGTTCCAATGATCGGCAAAAGTTCCGTAATTATTGGGCCACCGGTTCTCCATACGTTGCGGCGCCGTATTCCCATAAAAAACCGCCGGTCTCACATCTGTCCACGGCTCTGGCTTTTGGGGAGGCATAAAGCGATTTTTTCCCGACGTATCAGCCCCATAAGGAACTCCCAAGAACGTATATACATGATTCAGCAGATATCCCTGCACCTTCCCATACTCTGTCTGGGCGATGGCGATATCGTCACCGATAAATAGGAATTGATCGTCATCACTCACTTTCCCTCTTTTATCACGGGAATCCCCAGAAGGGGCACAAGAAGAAGTCGATATCAAACTTCCCATACTCAACGAGGCTGTGCCCAATCCTAAGTTTCTTACGAATTGTCGTCTGTTTATTTTCATAATCTCTTAATTCATCTCAACGACCAATACCTCTTTAGATGCCAGCTTCAAGCTGTCCTTAAATAAGATCGTTCGTTTCGTTATTATATCCTTTCCTTCTATTCCCTCTTTTAAAGATTCCTTATAACGGGCAAGTGGAAGATCAACTTCATGATTAGCTCCATTAATAATGACCATGACACTTTTACCCTCTAGATAACGCTCATATACATACACTCCTAATTGTGGCATATAATGTTTCATATTACCTTCGGAAATGATCTTATTGCCCTTCCTCCACTTCAATAAAGTCTGTAAATAATCCCAAGCCTTATTCTGTAGGTCGGAACGTCCTTCCCTCGTAAACCAATTCTGAGAATCTCCAGGCCACCCTCCTGGAACATCTAAACGTATATTCCCATCCCCACCCGGGCGACTTTTCGTCCCAGACATTAACAATTCATGTCCATAATATAATTGAGGAGTGCCAGGGATTGTTAATAAAAAGGCAACCCCTTGTTTATAACCATCTAAGTCTTTAGGCTCCGAACGTAAAAACCTATCAGTATCGTGATTATCTAAAAAACGCAAAACATTTTTAATATCTGGATACACGAAATCATAACACAAATGATCATAGATTTTATCTAATCGCCCTTCCGGTGAAGACTTGTCATTAAAGATATCACTTGCAATACTCATCAGAGTAAAATCCATCACAGACTTCAGTTCCGTATCTTTTCCAAAATTAAGTTTACACCCTTTTTGCCACCAAGCCGTACCAATCGTATAATTAGTCCAAATCTCACCAACTATATTAAACTGAGGATATTCATTCATGATTTGGATATTCCACTCACGCATCATATCAAAATCGGAATATGGATATGTATCTTGCCTAATCGCATCAATCCGAGCATACTCAATCCACCATATAGAATTCTGAATAAGATATTTACCAACATGAGGATTTGCTTGATTCAAATCTATTCCAAATCCTGCATATTTCATTACTTCAGAATCATAAGTTGATGCATAATTGTCATAGAAAATAGCCTTAGCATGATTCCCCCTTTTAGAAGGACTTACATTAAACCAATCCTTAGATGGCACATCTAGCACCCAAGGATGATTTGCTCCAATATGATTAAAAATCATATCCATAACAACCCGTAATCCCTTTTGATGCGCTTTATTTATCAATCGAAGGTAATCTTCATTTGATCCTAGACGCCTATCCACATGAAACATATCCGTTGAGAAATAGCCATGATAAGAACCTCCTTTCCCATCATTCTCCAACACGGGATTTAACCATATAGCTGTTACCCCAAGGTCCACAAAATAATCCAAATGATCTTCGATCCCCTTCAAATCACCTCCATGTCGAGCCCCAGGCTTACTACGATCCATCACATATTCCGTTGACATAGAAATCTGATCATTCGATTGGTCACCATTAGCAAAACGGTCCGGCATAATTAAATACAACACATCCGAAGAATCATATCCTTGTATATCATCTGTACTCTCCTTGCGCTCTTTCAGCTCGTAAGCATATACGAACTTCTTTTCCCCATTCACAAAAGTTATATCAAATGTTCCAGAATGAGCTTGTGATAAATCTAAATATAATATTAAATAATTGGGACTATCTACCGTTACACAACTTTTTAAATAAACACCAGGTTCATTTATAACAGGATGATATTCAGAAATATGATCCCCATATACCATCAACTGTAATTCTGGATTTCTCATTCCTGCCCACCAAAACAACGGCTCTACCTTATTTATCGTTTGAGCAGCCACTGTCCCAAGTACAAATAACAGAAATGAAGTAAATATTATTATTTTTCTAATCATAGCTATAATCATTTAGATGTAAAAGCAAATAAAGGGTGAGCCAAACTCACCCTTTTTAAACAGCCAAGTTAATTCATATTAACATCAGGATTACCATTCTGCTCAACATCCGGAATCTGAAACATCACTTTATGAGAATCCCAAGCTTCACCACGAACCGACTGTTTGATACGCTTCAATTCAAATAATCTCTCACCTTGTAAAGCTATTTCCAAACGACGTTCCTTCTGTACTGCTTTAATAAAAGAAGCCCTATCCGTAGTTGTAGTATTAGCTTTGCCATAAGCCCTTTTTTCTATTTTTTGCAAAGCATTCAAAGCTTGATTCATATTTCCATTCGATTCAGCTAAAGACTCGGCATAAAGTAGTAACAACTCATTATATCCAATAATAATACCATCCATATACTCATAATCAAACTTCAGAGTATACCATGAACCGTCTATATTTTTAAAAAACGTTTTAAAACGATTATCATTTTGTTGGTCATAAGCAGCAATCAACTCATTAGACGGCCTGCTTGTGGGTAAAGCCAATCCATTCGTACGATAATCTCTTAAACCACCCCAAGAATCCTCAATCAATGACGCAGAAGGTATCATCGCTACAATTTCTTGCGTAACAGTCTTTTTTTCCGCTCTACCGAATTTAGCAGTCAAATCCTCATCAAGATCATACTTCTGAGTATTAATAACTTGTTCCGCATATTTAGCCGCATTGCCAAAATCATGTTTATAAAAATACACTTTTGCCAATAACGCTTTTGCGCCATCAACAGTCGCTCTACCAGACTCTACTTTGTTCTCTCCAGGTAAATTCCCGATCGCATATTCCAAATCTGAGATTATTTGAGAATAAACTTCAGAGACCGTTGAACGTTGTACGACCTCAAATGCGGTAGCACGATCCATCACCCCCCTTAAACGAAGGGGAACTCCCATCTCTGCGATATCCTTAGTCTCCTCTGCATAAGGAAGACCAAAGGCTCTTACTAAATGAAAATATCCTAATGCACGAATAAAAGATGCCTCAGCCTTAAATTGAGCTTCTTTCTGAGGATCACTCGCCAAGATACTTTCCCCTAAATCGCTAAACGCAACTTGATTCGCCATATTTATGGCATTATATGTCGCAGTCCAGGTATCACGTCCAACCGCATTTACCAAATTCATTGTATGAGCACTCATCTGAACCCATTCAAAAGTAGCCACATCTGCCACACCATCATCTGCGATCACATCAAAACCACGCAACGTCCGGCCTCCCCAAAAGCCCGAAGAACGTATTCCATTATAAGCACCCAACAATAAATTCTCCAAATCATCTACCGTCTTAATACGATCATCTGTCAGTTCTAAACTATCTGGTTTTATTTGTAGAAATCCCATGTCATCACATGCCGTATAGACTAATTGGGTACTGAGTAATATTGCTGCTATATATTTTACTTTCATAATCTTATTCATTTAAAAGTTAACACTTAATCCGATAGTATATGTACGAGCTTGAGGAGGTGTTAAATAAGTCACATTCAAACTCAAATTCCTCTTCTGAGCTGAATCGACATCACGCATAATCTCAGGCTCACCACTATATTTATTATAGTATTCACTAAATAAAGTCAATAAATTAGTTGCTTGAGCATATAATCGAATATCCCTTATATTAAACTTCTTGATTCTAATACCTTTGAAAGTATAACCCACATTTACATTTTTTAAACGTAAGAATCCTGCATCATGTAGATATTCAGTTGTATTTCTCGCCAGTTCAATGCCACTTTTTCCTAAACTTACCCGAGGTACATCTGTCACATCACCAGGTTTCTGCCATCTATCAAGAACATTACTTTTCAGATTCCAAGTGCCAACATTATTCATCTGAAATTTCTCACCATCGTCATAAATATTGCCGCCTATTTGGAATGTAAACATAAAACCGAAATCCCAGTTCTTATATGTAAACGTATTATTCAAACCTCCTACAAAATCGGAATAAGGATGGCCTACAGGCTGACGATCTCTATCCGCATTATATTCTTTAGTTTCACCAACCGGTTTCTTATTCTCATCAAGCATTTCATAAACAGGCATACCATCCTGAGGATCAACACGTAGAACCTTAACCAAATAGTTTACGCCAATAGGCTGTCCTACTAACACACGTGTATCACCTTCTCCACTTAATGCGTCTGGTCCTGCATTACCAACATCCAAAACCTTATTCTTATTATAGCTGATATTAAAATCAGTAGTCCATGTAAAATCTCTATTTGTAATATTCACGGATTTAATATTAAACTCCACACCCGTATTTCTGACTTTTCCGATATTTGCCAAGAATGCCGTATATCCCACAGATGCTGGAACACTTACATTCAAAAATAGATCTTTGGAATTCTTATTATAAAATCCGATTTCACCTGAAATCCGATTTTTTAAGAAACCATACTCCAAACCTACATCAAAAGTAGAGGTTGTTTCCCACTTCAAATCTGGGTTTTTCAAAGAATTGATATACCAATAATTATCCCCTACATACAATTGATTCGTATTCACGCTAACTGCCCCCCATTGCGCATAGTTAGGAATTTCCGCATTACCAGTAATACCAAAACCTGTTTTCAATTTCAACAAGCTTACAACCTCGTTATCTTTTAAAAAGTCCTCTTCCGTGATCATCCAACCAATAGAAGCCGCAGGGAAATTACCAAATTTATTATTCTCCCCAAATCGTGACGAACCATCTCTACGGAAAGTACCAGTGAACATATAACGGTCTTTAAATGTATAATTTATACGTCCGAAAAAGGATATAAATGAGAAATCTTGATTAGGATAGCTCGTAAAAGTCTTATTCGTTTCATCATAAGCCGGATTATTAAATAACCAATCTTCTTTTCCTTGCTCAAATACGACATTCGTATAATTCGATACTCGTGTAGATTTCAATGCTTCTGTTCCCAACAAGAAATGAAAACGATGTTTTTCATTAATCGACAAGCTATAATTCAAGAGTGCTTTCGCATTCCAATTTGTCTCATAACGATTTGTCACATTACTATTCGGTTTTGTTGATAATTCTTTCGTTCGTAAATAATTAGACTCATTATCTCGATAATCTATATTACCTTCTAGCCGCAATGACAATCCTTTGATTATCTGTAAGTCAGCATATAAACTTGCCATTGTACGTTGGGTAAATATTCTACGTCTTTTCTCATTTGCCTCCGTCACCGGATTTGTTGATTTAGGAAAAACATAATAACTACCATCCGAATTATAGGCTGGGAAATAAGGCAAAGCCGTACTTATGGCACGTCCCCAACCACCATCCCAACTTGAAGGAGTGGGTCGATGATCCGTGTGAGAGAAACTAAAATTTCCACCTATTTTTAAAATGTTTATAGGCTTATAATCAATATTAAGGCGTACGCTCGTCCTTCCGAAATGATCATTCACCAAATATGAATTCTCTTCTACATTAGAAACCCCTAAATAAGTCTGTATTTTCTTATTACCCCACGATACCGATAAATCATTGTAGGTAGAAATTCCTGTTCTCGTAATAAGATCTTGCCAATCCGTATTATTTAATAAAGCTTGTTCTTCTGAATAACCACCGGGATATGATGATACAGTAGAAGGATCTGTCGCACCAGAGGGATTAAACTTATAATCATTTTCCAATGCTTCTTTATAAATATCCAGATAATCTTTAGTTTCCAACATATCAACTTTCCTATTAGTTGTTGAAAATGCAACTTTAGAACTAAAATTTATTTGAGGTTTTCCTGATTTACCACGTTTAGTTGTTATTAAGACAACACCGTTCGCACCTCTGGATCCATAAATAGCCGTTGCCGAGGCATCTTTCAATATATCAATACTTTCAATATCATTCGCATTTATAGATGACATTGGATTATCTTGTGCTGCACCCACTCGATCTCCGGCATTTTGCATGATGGGTATTCCATCAACAACAATCAATGGATCACCTCCAGCGGTAATAGAAGCGATACCTCTCACTCGAATGGCTGCACCAGAGCCAGCCAAACCCGATGTTTGGGTTACTTGTACACCAGCGGCACGCCCTTGTAAAGCGGCATCGAAAGAGCTTGTTGGAACAGACATTAGTTCCTCACTTCCAACTTTAGCGATCGATCCTGTCACATCTCTCTTATTCTGAACTCCATAGCCAACAACGACCACTTCATCTAATGTTTCCACATCTTCCGATAGACGAACATTAATATGAGTCTGATTTCCGACCTTTATCTCTTGGGAACGATAACCAATATAAGAATACACTAAAATGGCATCTCTATTAGGTACCTCAATTGAATAATTTCCATCCATATCGGAAGTAGTACCCGCAGTGGTACCTTTAACCTGTATGGTGATAAAAGATAAAGGCTCTCCTGTCTCCGCATCAGAAGCAGTTCCTGTGATCTTGATTTGCGCAAACGCTGTCAATGAAAACAAAGAAAGCATAAAGCACATAATAAATTCACTAATACTTTTACATCTCATGACATATTAAATTTAAAGTTAGACAAGTTCTAAAATATAAACACCACGAGCCGGAATATGAACCGCCGTGTCTATCGCAACGATCGTATCTGTTATAATATCTTTCCCAGATCTATAATCTTTTACGACTTCATGAAAACGATTCATATCTAATGTCTGGTTTTGATCTGTTCCATTCATTAAAACAAGTACCGTTTTATTATCCTTTACCCTAGCATATACGTAACAACCCGATTTATCAGGAGTATAATGAATCAACTTACCTTCTTTAACAGCATCACATCGCTGTCTCCAATTCAATAATTTTCTCATATAATCCCAAGCTTGATTCTGCAAATCCGTACGTCCCTCACGAGTGAAAGCATCTTTTGGATCTCCTGCCCAACCTCCGGGAAAATCAGTGCGGATAATACCATCTCCTTCTGCTTTTGTCCCAGACATTAAAATCTCTGTCCCATAATAAATCTGAGGAATCCCTCGAGTTGTTAATAAAAAAGCAATAGCCTGTTTATACCTTCTTAAATCAGATTCTCCTTTCTGCATAAAGCGTCCTAAATCATGATTATCCAAAAAGACTAGTACATTATTAGGATCCGGGAATAAAAAATCCTGTGCGATAACTTCATAAATTTTAAATAACCCTGCTTCGAATCCTTCACGGCTAGAACATGCATCTCCAAACGCTTTTTGGCAAGTAAAGGTCAAATCAAAATCCATCACTGTCTTTAAGTTACTATTAGATTCATTCATTTTAGAATCTCTTTGCCACCAAGCCGAAGCAGTCCCTCTTGGATACCAAGCTTCTCCCACAATATTGAAATCCGGATATTCATTTTCCACCTCCTTACACCAAGTTGCCATAAAATCATAATCTGCATATGGATGTGTATCTTGACGGATACCATCAATCCGTGAGTATTCAATCCACCAAATGCTATTTTGAATCAAATATCGGGCTAAGTGCCTATTTTTCTGATTTAAATCTGGCATACCTCTACCAAACCAACCATTTACCAAGATCTCTCTCTCCGACTGAGGAGCGTGAACATCCATAAGAGTCCATTTAAAATGATTTGTTTGAACAAAGTTGTCTTGATTATTCAGCCAATCCGAGGAAGGAAAATCTTTTAACCACCAATGAGAGCTTCCGCAATGATTAAAAATCATATCCATCACGACTTTCATTCCTTTTTCGTGGGCCTTATCTATCAATTCACAATATTCTTCATTCGTTCCAAAACGAGGATCTACCTGATAAAAATCAGTAATAGCGTATCCGTGATAAGAACCTCCCGGCATCCTATTTTCCAATACAGGATTTAACCAAATTGTCGTAAAGCCTAAATCACGGATATAATCCAATTTATTAATAATACCACGTAAATCACCTCCATGGCGAGCTCCCCCTCTCGAACGATCTATTTTCACATCATCTAGATTGTCATTAGATGGATCCGCATTTGCAAAACGATCTGGAGTAATCAAGTACATCACATCCGCAGGTGAAAATCCAGCAGCTCCAACCTTTTTATTTCTTTCCTTTAACTCAAAGGCCCGGATTTCTTTCTCTTTCCCTTTTTGAAATATCAAATTCATTGTACCGGGAGAGGCATCTCTGGAGATATCCAAATAAAGGAACAAGTAATTAGGGTTCTCGACTCCAACAATTTCCTTGACTCTTACCCCCGGATAATCAATATAAACTTGAGAGCTTGCGATATTCTTGCCATATACCATAATCTGTAATTCCGGATTTTTCATCCCTACCCACCAGCAAGCAGGTTCTAACCGTGAAATATCAATAGCATATACAGAACTGGCGCACAACAAGCAAATGGTAAACAATAATAGTCTTTTCATAATTTCATTCATTTTATATTCGGAAATTGCCAAGGGCTTCTATATGTTTTGTTCAAGTATGCATCTGCTTTAGGATTGTCCACAAATTTCCTTGTTTGAGGATCGTATACCACACGAGTTCCTGTCCGATACGAGATATTGGCCATATGAGCCAATATTGTAGCAAAAGCCCCCTTTTCTATCGGACTATTTGTCTCAATCGATTTATTCAAAATACATTTACACCAATTCGTCGCATGAGCCTCTACTCCCCCATCTTCAAATTTACCAACCAATTGGGCTCTATCGGCCAAAAGGATACCATCACGGGTTTTCTCCGGTATCAACTCATAGCCTTCACGATTACATACCAGAGTGGCTTTACTTCCGACCCAAGCGACCCCTTGATTCCGATTATAAAGGTAAGCAACTTGTTGAGCCCATTCAATATGGAAATTCTTATATTGGAAAATACTTGTTTGGCAACTTGGAGTTTCATTAAACGATGCCGGATCTTTATATGCAGTAGAAAAGACCGCATCAGGGTATTCCCTATCACATAGGCCTAATGCTTTTAATCCGTCAAAAGCAGAATCAATCCAATGCACCCCCCAATCAGTCTGTTGGCCACCACCATAATCCCAAAAACCACGCCAACCACGAAAACGGGAATTATTAAAAGGACGTTCCGGAGCCGGTCCTAACCACATATCATAGTCCAAAGTGGATGGTGCCTCTGAATCCTCAACAGAAGGACGAGGATTTGTAGATTGGCAAAGCCATAATTGTACCTTATAAACATCCCCTAGCACACCAGATTTTAATATTTCATTCGCAGCCCTGAAATAGCGTTGGCTTGTTTGCCATAATCCCGTTGTCACAACACCTTTATACTTTTTCTGAAAGTCCATCATCGCATTGCACTCAGAAATTGAATTACCAACAGGTTTCTCTACATAAATAGCTTTTCCCGCCTTCAAGGCTTCTGCAAAAATATAAGGATGCCAATGGTCGGGCGTGGCAATAATAACCCCATCAATTTCTTTATTGGCCAGTACCTCCCGAAAATCAGTATAAGCTTTTATAGAAACCGTCTGTTCTGGAAAATCTTTCTTAAAACGTGCAAGCTGCTCTTCAAGTCTGACTTTATTCACATCACACATACCGACACAATGTACCCATGGATTATCAGTCAACGCTCCTTGCAAATCTCGACATCCCATTCCAACTCCAATCACGGCAATTCTTACTTTTCCATTTATGACCTCTTCTTTCTGATAAGATCGTAAGGGTGACGAAGACAAAAGAGGAGATACTCCTAAACCTGCCGCCAGCATTGTTGTATTTTTCAAGAAATTTCTACGTGTAGTCATAAGTTATCATTCTTTAAGGTTAAACTTCTTTCTACAAATCTCTAATCCAAATATTTCGGAAAGCAACTTCTACCCCATGGTCTTGTAAACTTAAAGGCATACGGCCATGAGCTACATATTTAGGTAACCCTGTATATGGGGTATTCCCTTTCAGCACATAATTATTCTGAACAACAATCCCATTCAGGACGACTGTTATCATCGCAGGAGATTCCAACTCATCATTTGTTCCAAAACGAGGAGCTTTCCAATATATATCATAAACTTGCCATTCATTCGTCTTTGTAAAAGCATTTGCTAAAGGAGCACTTTGCTTATAAACACTACCAACCCAGCCATTTACGTAAGTAGGATTATCCTCACAATCTAGGACTTGTACCTCATAACGACTTTGTAGCATAATGCCACTATTTCCTTTCATTTGTAAAGTATTATCTTTACCTGGTATCGGGGTCTTAAACTCTATGTGTAATTGGCAATCACCAAAATACTCTTTTGTACGGATAGAGCCAGAACCGGGAACTACAACCATCGTCCCATCCTTTATAGCCCATTTTGCAGATCCACCATCCTTCCCAGCAGCTTCCCATTTTGTAAGATCTTTTCCATCAAACAGGATGATTGCATCAGAAGGAGCACTTGTTCCAACTCCAGGGGTTACTTTTGGAGGTACAGGATGATACCATTCTGTACTTTCCGGTTTCCACCGCTCTTGCTGCCTTTGTTGTTGATTACCTTGTTGAGCACTTACAAAGAACGCTCCACATAAAAAACTGATTAAAACAATTACTTTCTTCATATTAACATAGTATTAATTTAACGTTACTAGTCTTATCTCATTAAAGAACTTGTCGCAAATGTATCATTGATATTGAAAAACAAACCATTCAATCATATCAAAATTGTTACTTTTCGTATCAACACACCTATAAACCAACTAGAATTAGAAGAAATTGGAATCTGAAAATCAATATTGAGACTATATGAAAAAGAATGAAACTAATTTACAAAAGCAAAAATCAAAAAAGTTGATATCTTGCAAACGAAACATGGAAAACATCAACAACTCATGAAATTTCAAATTGTGCTATTATGCTTATTCTTCTTAGTAGAACTGAATGCAACCCCATTCTACTTTAAGTCCTATGACATGGAAGACGGATTAAGTAATAATCATGTCACATGTTGCGTACAAGACGACTATGGCTTTATGTGGTTTGATACCAGAGATGGGCTCAATAGATTTGACAGCAAAAAATTCTATACATTCAAGAGCTACTCTTCAGAAAAAGGCTCTTTAATGAGCAGTTATATTCTTGACTTAGCGAAAAGTCCCACCGGACAAATTTGGGTAAGTACCAACCTTGGGCTACAAAAATATGACTATCAAACAGATTCCTTCACACTCATTGATTTCACCAAAGGAATCAACTGTTATTCACTACAATTTGACCAGCAAGGAAATCTCTGGATGATTCTTAATGGGTACTCACTCGTAAAATACAATGAAAGTCAAGGTATGCATCTTAATTATATGTATAAAGGAAGTGATCCTATTACCTCCTTTTATATAACTCCTCAAGACCAAATTTGGGCAACAACAGCGAATGGTAATGTCGTTTTCCTAGATGATGACAAAAATGAATTCATAGCCTTAGATATCAAGAATCTAGATAAAAATCATCCTATCGATGATATGACAGCAATATGGGCCTCTCCTTTAGATAATATATTATTAATTGGAACTAAAGATAATGGTATAAAACGAATCGATATACAGACAAAAACATATAAAGATATTTTACCTCAACAAAAAAAATCTCCACTTTATACTAGAAATATCATTCGTATGACAAAGGAGAAAGTATGGATTGGCACTTTTAATGGCATATATTTATATGATATTCAAAATGATACGATAATGTCTATCCAGCAAAATAAAAGTGACCTCTATTCATTATCCAGCAATGCTATCAAAGAACTCTACAAAGATCAAGAAGGAGGTATCTGGGTTTGTACTGATAATGGCGGTATCAGCTACTCTCCTCCTTATTCAAAATTCAAAAGGCACTATAATATTCCTGGACAAAGAACGCTCAATGGAGATATTATACACGATATTTGCATAGACAAAAATAATAATCTATGGATTGGCACAGAAGACGCTGGATTGAATAAGCTAAACATGAAGGACCATTCATATACATCTTTTAATGACATGAAAGGCCTTTCACAAAATTGTATACATGGATTAGCGTCTATAGATAATCACCTATGGATAGGGACACACGCTAATGGTATTGATTTAATGGATATCCGTACTGAGAAAATAATCAAACATTACACGATTTCCGTAAATCCTTATGCAAACAAAAACGACATCATCGTATACCTTTATAAACTCCAAAACAATGATTTGCTGGTAGCTACCGCTCTTGGTGTCTATCAATATAATTCTCAAAAAGACATTTTTGAGCAATTAAGCCAATTTCCTAATAATTGTAGGATACAAACTCTTTTTGAAGATCATGATGGAGTAATATGGGCTGGAACATCGAGTAAAGGACTATATTATTATAATCCTGCTACTTCCCAACACGGAGAATTTAAATTAGATACAGTAAATACAAGCCGAACAATAAACAATATTTATGAAGATCGTAAGAACAACTTATGGTTCGCAACTGGTGACGGAATCAAAATTTATGACCGTAGTACTCAACAAACGACCAAATACGATATGCAAGATGGCTTACCTAGCAATGTAATTTACCGTATTGAAGAAGATAAAAAAGGAAACATGTGGATCAGTACGGCTAACGGCCTCGCAAGACTCAACCCTAAAAACCATAAAATAAAAGTCTTCAAAAAAGAACATGGATTAACTTCAAATCAATTCAATTATAACTCTTCTTTAAAAACAGATAATGACAAATTATATTTTGGGACACTAAAGGGGATGATTAGCTTCCAACCTAATAGTATCCAAGAATTTTCCATTCAACCGAAAGTACATATATCACAGATTAATTATAATGATCCAGATCATAACTTCTTACACCAAGAGGCTATCACTTTTAAAAAAGGGATCACCTTAGAACATAATCAGTCCACATTCTACATCGACTACACATCATTAAGCTACCAAGCCCCCAACCTCACCCAATACGCCTATTGCATGGAAGGGTTAAGTTCCAAATGGTATCATGTGGTGGGCGAGAACCGGGTTTATTTCACGAAACTACCGCCCGGTAATTATACGTTCAAGGTGAAGGCGGCGAACCTGTCCGGTATTTGGAATGATGAGCCGGCGATGTTCCAGATTACGATCCTTCCCCCATGGTGGCTCTCTACCAAGGCGTTAATCCTATATGGGATTATCGCTATCGGATGCGTAGTGTTGCTGATCTTTATCATTTCCCGGCATAATAAGGCCAATATACAGCAGAAAATACAGGAGTTCGAGAATGAAAAGGAGAAGGAGCTTTATCAAGCTAAGATTGATTTCTTCATCAATATCGCTCATGAGATACGTACGCCCCTGACTTTAATTAAAAGTCCTCTGGAGAAAGTAACACGGGACATCAAGCTATCTCCCAGCGCAAAGAATTATCTGACAATTGTGGATAAAAACGCGAACCGGCTACTGGATCTGGTGAATCAACTACTGGATTTCAGGAAGACGGAAATCGAGGGATATAAACTAAACTTCATACATACGGACATCATCGCATTGATGCAAGAGACCTTTGAGCGTTTCCACGACACGGCGGAGCAGGAGGCATTGCAAATGATTATCGAGTGTAACGTGAAATCTTTCTACGCCTTTATCGATAAGGAGGCTTGCACGAAGATACTCAGCAACCTCCTATCGAACGCTATTAAATACGCAAGAAGCAAGATCATCGTCCGGTTCGAGGCGCAAGATGGCGAGCGATTCACGATCGATATCATGAACGATGGAAAGCCCATCTCGGAGGAGATAAAAGAAAAGATCTTCGAGCCTTTCTACCGGGATGACTCCTCTATCCATAAATCCGGGACCGGGCTCGGACTACCCTTGGCCCGTTCTTTAGCGGAGATGCACGAGGGATCGTTGACGTTGGAGAAATCTCCGGCCGGGCTTATCATCTTTAGATTACGTTTGCCGGTGAACCAACCGAACTCATTAAAACTAGAGGAAGAGAAAGCAGAGGTCCTGACCAACCCTGCCAGCGAGCGGAAATATGTCACCCAAGAATCCCGCCCGACGGTTCTCGTGGTGGAAGATAACACCGAAATGCTCCATTTCATCGGTCAAGAGATCAATGTCCATTACAATGTTGTCACCGCCGGTAATGGCGAGGAGGCGATTGCCCGTCTTCAGGAATATGGCATCCAATTAATCATCAGCGATATCATGATGCCTGTCATGGATGGTTTCACCTTATTGAAAAAGATAAAGACTAATCTGGAGTTCAGCCATATCCCGATCATCCTCCTAACGGCTAAGAACACCTTGCAATCTCGCATGGAAGGGCTTGAGCTGGGGGCGGACGCTTACATCGACAAACCTTTCTCCATGGATCTATTGCTTACCCAAGTGACGAACCTGCTGAACAACCGGAGCAATATGCGTGCCTATTATTTCAACTCGCCGATTGCCAATATCAAATCCATGGCTTACACGAAGGCGGACGAGAAGTTCTTGAAGAAACTGAACGATATCATCGACAGCCATATAAACGACGTGAACCTAGACGTGGACATGATAGCGGACTTGATGAATCTAAGCCGTCCGACCCTTTACCGTAAAATCAACGGCCTGTCGAACGTAACGCCCAACGAGTTGATCAAGATCAGCCGGCTAAAGAAAGCCGCCGAGTTAATCCTTCAAGGCGATATGAGGATTTACGAGATCGCCGAGGCGGTTGGTTTCAACTCGCAATCCTATTTCAGCCGGGCCTTCTCCAAGCAATTCAACATGAGCCCCTCGCAATACGCAAAAGAAAATAATATCGAATTGAAATAGCCCGCTAGGAAGAATAGGTCTGGAACCAGCAGGTTACTTCGCTTCACGGAAAGGCGCAACTCGTTCTTCTCGTCATAGAAAGAGAAAACGCTTTGCCGAACCGCCGCTTCTGTCTGGTTCTCCTCCAACAATCGCAATTGCCGCTCTTTCTCTTTATAAGAGAAATACAGGTGCAGCACGGAATAAGGGAGCAATAAAACCAGACTGGTATTCACCGCCGAATCGTTAAAAACTTCCATATATTCTCGTTCCGGATTCAGTACCAACGTATAAATCGTATAGAAAAGCGACATGAAGAATATCTCCAGCACGATCCAGATCGCATAAGTCCGGACCGTGATAGCATGCCGCTTCCCCCAATGGAACAGAATAATACGGCTCAAGACAACCACCAATACTCCCGTCAAGATAATCAAGCTAGAGAATACGAAGAACTTAAACTCCGAGACCTTATACCAAGAGGTGGAGCTAAACGGCTTGTAGATGTTGATAAACACCAACGCAAACAAGGCCGTCCACAGAATCAGCCTCACGATATTCTGCTTACCGTATATGTAACTTGGTATTTTTTGATCCCACATTCCCATCTTTTTGCCTCTATTTTGGAACAAATGTAATCATTTTCCCAGACGAAATTCACCCCTCTATAAAAGATTTCACCCCTAAATAACACTTTATGTCCCCAACAAAGCCTGTTTAAACCATTTATTTTGAAGAGATGTTTTTCTATTGTTTGTTTGCAGTAAAAAATCAGAGGATTATGGATATTTCACTTCGTACTAAGCAACTGAACAGTCTTTTCTCTTATGACAAAAAGACTGAATTGGAAGAGAGCCATCTGGAGATCATCCCGTTTCGCTTCACCCAGACCCGTGGCGCCAGCGAGATCGACGAGTTCCAGAAGGGACTTACCCCCACCGGATTCTGTCCGATGACAGACGATCGTATCCAAGAGAACAAATCTTTCTCGTATGCCATATTCACGCCCTCGGGACGTAAAAAGAATAATGAGGCGATTATCCTGTTGCATGGCCTGAACGAGCGGACTTGGGAAAAATACCTCACATGGGCGGAATACCTCACCCATACGACCGGTAAGCCGGTCATCCTGTTCCCGATCGCTTTCCATATGAACCGTACCCCGGGATTATGGGCCAATCCCCGCGCGATCCTCCCTTGGGTAAGCAAACGCAAGGAGGAGGTAGCGAACGTGACGAACTCCACCTTCGCCAACGTGGCCCTCAGCAGCCGGCTATCCCAAAACCCGTTACGCTTTTACGCCTCGGGCAGAGAATCCGTTTATAATATGTGGCAATTGGTTCATGAGATCAAGAACGGCGAGCATCCTTTGTTCAAGGAAGATACGTCCATCAACTTATTCGCTTATTCCATCGGGGCGTTACTCTCGCAGGTCTTGTTATTAGCGAATCCGGACAAGATGTTTACGGACACCCGTTTATTCATGTTTTGCGGTGGCTCCATCTTCAGTGAGATGGATGGCAACGCCCGTGATATCATGGACAAGGAGGCGTTCGCCAAGGTACGCCATTACTTCCGGCATGATTTCTTGGAGAATCGTACGCTTCCCACCTCGTTCAAGAATGATTTTCTGGAGCAAGCCTTTAAGGCCATGGTACGTGAGGATGTGTTACGAGATTACCGGGAGTCGTTCTTCCAACGGACTTGCGATCGTATTCGGGCGATCTCATTGAAAAAAGATATCGTTATGCCTACTGGCGGGGTGATCAAGGCTTTAGGAAAAGCGTCCGGCAAGATATTGGAAGAACTGGATTTCCCGTTCGCTTACTCCCATCAAATCCCCTTCCCTACACACTCCCGTATCGATCCGGGCCTGATCAACCAAGCCTTTCATTCCATATTCACGAGGGCGGCGGCGTTTCTCTAAAGAGATCACAAATTGTGACCTCAAACACTCATATTCTTTTTTAGTTCATGCAGGTACAATAAAAAATCGCTAAATAACTAATATTACGTTATTTAGCGATCATCCGTCGTGGTCCCACTTGGGCTTGAACCAAGGACTCCCTGATTATGAGTCAGGTGCTCTAACCAACTGAGCTATAGGACCTGTTCAGAGCTAGGCTCTGAAATCGGGTGCAATATTACGATTTATTATCGAGATATGCAAATGTTAAAGGGAAAAACTTATTTTTCCGCACTTTCTTCTCCGGCGAACTCCATCAAGTATGCTTTGATGAAATCGTCGATCTTTCCATCCATCACACCGTTCACGTCGGAAGTCTGGTAGTTCGTACGATGGTCTTTTACGCGACGGTCATCGAATACGTAACTACGGATCTGCGAACCCCACTCGATCTTTTTCTTTCCGGCCTCCACCTTGGCCTGCTCGGCCATGCGATGCTGCAACTCCTTATCGTAAAGGATGGAACGCAATTGACGCATAGCGTTCTCACGGTTCTTGGGTTGGTCGCGAGTCTCGGTATTCTCGATCAAGATCTCTTCTTCCTCACCTGTATACGGGTCCTTGAACTGATAACGCAAGCGAACTCCGGATTCCACCTTGTTCACGTTCTGTCCTCCGGCGCCGCCCGAACGGAACGTATCCCAAGAGATAGCCGCCGTCTCTACCTTTACCTCGATCGTATCATCCACCAACGGGGTGACGAATACGGAGGCGAAAGAGGTCATTCGTTTACCTTGGGCGTTGTAAGGAGATACACGTACCAAACGATGCACGCCATTCTCGCTCTTTAGATAGCCATAGGCATAATCGCCCTCAATATTGAAGGTCACGGTCTTGATACCGGCCTCATCCCCTTCCTGATAGTTGGCGATAGAGATCTTATAACCGTTATTCTCAGCCCAACGCTGATACATACGCATCAACATGGAAGCCCAATCTTGGCTCTCGGTACCACCGGCACCCGAGTTGATCTTGAGCACGCAGCTCATTTGATCAGCCTCGTCGCGAAGCATATTGCGGAACTCCAAGTCTTCCAGTAAATGAAGGGCCTTCTTATAAGCCGCGTCCACCTCTTCCTCGGTGATAATCTCTTCCTTTACATATTCGTAAGCCAACTCTAGCTCCTCAGCCGCCGCATGTACCTCACCGTAAAGCTCGATCCATTTCTTTAGCTCCTTTACTTTCTTCATCTGGACTTCCGCACGTTTGGCGTCTTCCCAGAAACCGGGGTCTTGCGTACGTAGCTCCTCCTCTTCTAACTGAATGGTCTTGCTATCGATGTCAAAGATACCCCCTCAGCGCCTTATCGCGCTCCAACACGTCATGTAGTTGGTCTGATGTGATCATATGTTCTTTTCTTTTTTAAATTTACCGCAAAGATAAGAAATAGTTGATAGCCGACAAACTCGTTATTCCTCGTACATCGCCTCTATCTCGGTAGCGTACTTCTGCAATACGACCGGACGGCGCAACTTTAGCGTATCCGTCAGCTCACATCCCATCATGAAAGGTTCCGGCAACAAGGTAAAGCGCTTGATCTTCTCGTAAGAAGCCAAGTTCTTCTGATGCTCCTCTACCCTAGCCTCGATGAAACGAATGATATCCTTGTTCTTCACCAACTCCTCCCGGCTCTCGAACGAGATGCCTTTTTCCCCGGCATACTTCTCCAACAATGGATAAGCCGGCACGATCAAGGCGCTCACGAACTTACGTTGATCGCCGATAACAGCGATTTGCTCGATATAATTATCACCGCTCATCACCATCTCGATCGCTTGCGGGGCGATATATTTTCCGTTTGAAGTCTTATACAAATCCTTGATTCGTTCCGTAAAGAATAACGTATTACCCTCCAAACGACCAGCGTCGCCGGTACGGAAGAAACCATCTTCGGTGAAAGCCCTCTTCGTCTCTTCCGGTTTATTATAATATCCGGACATCACGGTCTTGCCTTTCACCAAGATCTCGTTATTCCCCGGATCTATTTTCACTTGAACTCCCGGCATTACCTCACCAATAGAACCAAACTGGAATCCGATCTCCGGGTAGAAACAAACCGTAGCCGTCGTCTCGCTCAGTCCATAACCATAAGCGATCGGGATATTCACGGACTGCAAGAACTCATTAACCGTATCCGATAACGGAGCGCCCGCCACCGGGAAAAACCGTCCACGCTCAATACCCAATACCCTTTTCAATAAGGTGAAAACCGTTTTATTGTAAAATTGAAACTTCAACTTCAAACCACACGGGGCCGGAATACCTTTATTCTTATACTCCAGATTATACTTTCGCCCGGTCTCGATAGCATCCAAGAAAATCTTCTTCATGGCCGGAGAGGCGGAGTTGATCTTCTCGTGTACGCCCGCATACACCTTCTCCCAGAAACGAGGCACATTGCACATCAAAGTAGGATGAACCTCCGGCAATGTCTTCTGGATCATTTTCGGGTCTTGGTTGATAGCGATCGTAACCCCTTTATGGAGACAATAATAGCACCAAGCTTTCTCGAAGATATGAGTCATTGGCAAGAAACTCATGGATAGATCCTTGTCGGTTACCAGAGGCAGACGGACATCATGTATCCGCATCGCCTCCAGATAGCAAGAATGAGGAAGCATTACGCCTTTCGACTCACCTGTCGTACCGGACGTATATATAATGGTAGCCAGATCCTCCGGAACGGCTTCCGTCATACGTATTTTCACCGTGCTCTCCGCATGCGCGTTATCCCCCAAGCGCAAGAAATCATCAAAATAAATGGACGTCTTATCTTCCGGATTCATCTTGACCGCCGGATCAAAGACAACCAGACGCTCCAGATACTTAGAGTCCTTCTGTACCTTGAAAGCGTTATTATACTGCAATTGCTCACCCACGAACAACGTGCGGATCTTAGCGTCATTGATGATGTACTCGATTTGTCCCGGAGAATTCGTCGCGTACATCGGGATGGAAACCACCCGGTTACCATACGCACCGAAGTCCGTATATAAACACTGAGGCATATTCTGGGAATAAACTCCGATATTCTCTTGTACCTTTATCCCGAACTCAGCCATCGCCTTGGCCGTAAGCATAACTTTATCGGAAAACTCCCTCCAAGAAATCTTCAACCATTTCCCCGTAGCGTTATCTCTATGTTTCAACGCTGTACGGTTCCCATATTTCTCTGCCTGACGGTGTATTAACTCGGCGAAATGATAATAAATCATAATTCCTTATTTTGAATTGATACCGCGAAAGTACGCTTTTCTCTTCTAAAAGACACGACATCAGTCCTTTTTTTACACATAATTGCTCTTTTTGTGCAAGTATTCGGTTAAATAATAATAATTCATAGTAGCATGTATTGCATAGTACATATGTAATACATACATTTGTAGCATAAAATTAAAAGAGATGAATGCAGAGAACGTAAAATCACAAATGAGGAAAGGGACGCTGGAATATTGCATCCTCCTGCTTCTCAAAAAAGAACCCGCTTACACCTCTGATATCATTCAGAAGTTACAAGAAGCGAAGTTGATCGTTGTGGAAGGCACTTTATATCCTCTTTTAACCCGATTAAAGAATAGCGAGCTATTAAGTTATCAGTGGATAGAATCTACGCAAGGACCGCCACGCAAGTATTACCAACTGACCGAGAAAGGAGAACTATTCCTCGGCGAGCTGGAGACCTCATGGCAGGAACTAAATAATACAATAAACCACATCAGAAACAATTAAAACGAAAGAGTGATGAAGAAGACACTTACTGTTAATCTGGGAGGCACAGTTTTCCACATTGACGAAGACGCATACCAATTATTAGACAAATATCTGTCGAACCTGCGTATCCACTTCCGCAAAGAAGAAGGTTCGGATGAGATCATGGATGATTTCGAGATGCGTATCTCGGAGCTTCTTAACGAGCGTATCCGCTTAGGCTACGAAGTCATCACGATCGAGCAGGTAGAGGAAGTGATCAAACGGATGGGTAAGCCGGAAGAGATTTTCGAGGAGGAAGAGAAAAGCACCGACCACGAGGATAATTACCGGACGCAACAACAGGAGACTCATGCCCAGACGACCAAGAAACGCTTGATGCGTGACCCGGACAACCGTATTCTGGGAGGTGTCGCCGGAGGTTTCGCCGCCTACATGGATTGGGACCCGACTGCCGTACGTATCGTGCTTTTCCTTCTGATGTTCTTCTATGGAATCACGGTTCCGCTTTACTTCTTGTTGTGGATCATAGTACCGATGGCACGCACGGCGACCGAGAAACTCGAGATGCGCGGGCAAAGCGTGACGGTGGAGAATATCGGAAAGACCGTGACAGATGGATTCGAGAAAGTCAGCAATAACGTGAACGACTTCATCAGCTCGGATAAGCCGAGGAACTTCTTCCAAAAGCTGGCGGATGTTTTCGTTCTGGTCATCGGGTTCATCTTGAAGTTTTTCATCATATTAGCCGGAATCTTCTTGTTGCCGCCGCTAGTACTAGTCGTATTCATTCTGGTAGTCGTAACATTCGCTTTGCTCATGGGTGGAGCCGGATTCATCTATAATCTCTCTCCGTTCGGAGCGGACTTGATAAACGGAGCACCGCTGTCAATGGCAATCATGGGATGCATAGGGACGATCTTATTCATCGGCATCCCCATATTCTCCCTGATATACGCGATTTGCTGCCAATTGTTCAAGGTACGTCCCTTACCGACGCAAGCAAGATGGATATTATTAGCCTTATGGCTTATCTCCCTTGTATTATGTGGCGTATATATCCATCAATCCGGTATGCTATATGACTGGCATGATTACTGGAACGGTGTACACGGTTGGAACAGGCATGCCGTTTGGCTCCCCTAATCCTATTCGAAGATGTAAGATGAAGATATCAATTTAGTAGTTTATAATGTTTATTGTGTGTTTAAAAAAAGAAGGCCGCTCTGTCACAGAGGGGCCTTTCTTCTAAGGTTAACAAATTTATGAGTAAAAACCACTAATGAATCATATTAATGATTTGCTGTCCCCTTTGCATGATATTGTCACGCATAAAACAGCGGGTACAAATATAACCAATTTTTTATAATTAAAAAATTATATTCAATTATTTGAATTCTTTTCTAATCTTAGCGGCGATCTCGGCCAATTCTTCTTGACTTACAGCCAATTTCTTCCCGCCGAAATACATATCGGACTCCTTCGTGATAGGAATCAAATGGATATGCGCATGGGGCACTTCCAAACCCATGACAGCCAATCCTACACGCTTACACTCGATAGCGGTCTCTTGAGCACGAGCTACCCGTTTAGCGAAAGCTACCATCCGTCCCAGCATCGGATCATCGATATCAAAGATATAATCGACCTCCTTCTTAGGAATTACCAAGGTATGCCCCAAGGCTACCGGATTGATATCGAGGAAAGCAAAAAACTCATCGTCTTCCGCAACCTTGTGGCTAAGGGTCTCCCCCCCCACGATTCTACTTAAACAGATTTTGA
>OAUG01000222.1_pt1 | contig 31054 bp, 16 predicted proteins | sample 1476141 | NCBI WGS metagenome assembly OAUG01 (sample SAMEA2580007, study PRJEB22360) | human gut metagenome | biome: human gut; feature: human-associated habitat; material: faeces | place: Denmark | collected 2008/2010 | reverse complement strand
GTCGCAAATCTGTTATCGGGGAGGGGTTGCTTCCCCCCCCAGCCGTAATAGCGAGAGGCTTGTCCGGATAGGCTTTCTTGAAATCCTCCGGTAGGGAACCTGCCGCTATCAATAAATCTTCTTTCCCCAACGAGGCGTTTAACAGGGCTTTCATGCTACCTTGTGGGTGGTCCTCGAGGGAGCTCCAAGGGATAGTCGCTGTCAATCTCACTTCGGAATTTGGTGTCTGGAGAAGTAGGTCCGGTACGTCTATCTGTTCATGGTCACTCCGGACATTTCCTGCCAATGCCGAAACCTTGAGGCCGGAACGTTCTTCCACGAAGAATTCCTTGATGTGGGCGTTTATTTCTTTTCCTTGATATAAGATGGAATCGATAGAAGTGTTCAGGTTCGTTAAACTAATATGGGAGAAATCGAGTCCTTGCTCGGGTGTCGCGTAATTCCCGTCATAAGCGAATGTAGAATTCGTTATGTCAAAGTTTCTCGCCTTATATTGTTCCGCTCCAATATCTACGAGGCCGTTATTTAGCCCGGCTTTATTAACGAAAGCCGTAAGGCGTAAGGAATCCGAGGGCATTTGTAGGGCGAAGGCTACCCGGTCCAAACTGATTTTATCCAGCTTGAGTACCCAGTTCAGAGGTGTGGAAGTCGTGTCTTCTTTCGAGGTTGAATCATTTAATAGAAGGGTAATGGCGGTATCGAATAAATCTATGGTATTAAATGTAGCTTTCTCCTCGGACAGGTCTATACGATCGGCGTGCAGGTAAAGCTTTCCCAAGAATCCTTTGATTTCCATACCTTCAATCATAGTCCCGGTGTTAACCTTTACGTTCCGGAGGTCGATCGCCTCTACCAATACTTGCTTCCGCAAAAGAGGAAGGGCACGAACCCGTACCGTCAAGCTCTGTAAACTCAACAAGGTATCGGCGGGAGGATTTACGACCTCGACACCCTTAACCGTAAGGTCTAACGGGAAAGATAGCCTAATCTGCTCGATCCCGATTTGCATACCAGTCACTTTTCCTGCGTATTCGGTCGCTTTCCGTACCGCGAAGTTTTGGAAAGGAGGTATATATAGTAATATAGAGAGTAACAATACCAATGCGATCGGTATTAGGCATATCACTCCTATCCGTTTAATCCATACTCTCATGTTGATACGTTTCTCTTTTTCTTATTTGTTTATTTGCCTGTTTTTATGACGATCGCTCCGTTTGCGCCTCTTACCCCGTATTCACCGGCGTCTTTCAATACTTTTAATTCCGAGACATCTTCGACGGGAATCGTGTTTAGAACAGATAGGTTCATCGGTATACCGTCTACCACTACTAGCGGGTCACTAGGACTGTTTAGGGAAACACTCGCACGGATGCGTACGGAACCATCGGCGAATGTTATGCCACTCATCCTTCGTAGTAGGCAATAGAGATCCCGGCATCCGGTTTTCTGTATCTCTTCTTTATTCATAACGCTTGAGCTTACTATTTTGTTTCGTTCCCTTTCCATAATTTCTTTCAGGGCCTCATCCGGTTCAAAACTACGCTTTGCGTTGAATGTGCTATTCTCTAAAGTAATGGTTATATAATTGTATCCGTTGACTGGGACTTTGACTACATTTCTTGTTTTCTTAATAGTGACGAACAAGGTATCATTCAGGTTAGCCCCCGGGATGGTGAATACGCCATGTTTGTTCGTTTTCACGGTGATCGGATTCTGACTGCCTAGCGTGACCGGATAGCGTTTGATTATTTTATCGCTGATGTCACGCAATACACCGACTAAAGTATCATTCTGTGCCAAAAGTATTTGACTGCTGAATGATAAGATGATGATTGAAAGATAATGTATTGTTTTCATAGCTCAATCTTTTTAGCTGAACATAACACAAAGATAATATAATATTTCTTAAAGGCAGAGTTTTAGGGCAAATTCGTAATAGGTATTATTTTTACGTTTCTATGTGGTCTCATTTGTCGCTAAAATGAGATTACTATAAATGGAAATCATTACATTTGCCAAAATAAAATGAACGGTATGGAATTAGATTTAGCCTATTTGTGTAAGGAGGTTCGAGAAATAGCTCGTGCTTCTGCGACATTCTTAAAAGAAGAACGCCGAAAGTTTGACCGGAACTTAGTAGAGGAAAAAAGTGCTCATAACTATGTATCTTATGTGGATAAAGAATCGGAACGACAGATCATAGAGGCTTTGTCTACTTTGCTACCCGAGGCTGGTTTTATCGCGGAGGAAGGCTCTGGAAGTTTGACCGATGAGGAATATTGTTGGGTAATTGATCCATTGGACGGTACTTCAAACTATATTCATGATATCGCGCCTTATTGCGTGAGTATCGCTTTAAGAAATCGGAAGGAGTTATTGTTAGGAGTAGTCTATGAGGTGTGTAGGGACGAGTGTTTTTATGCAGTGAAAGGTGGTAAGGCTTACTTGGATGGGAATGAGATACATGTATCGGATGTCTCAGTACTGGATAACGCTTTCATTGCGTTGGGTTTCCCTTATAACTCTGATGCTTATCGTCCGGTAGCCGCTCATTTGGTTGATAGGTTGTATGGTTTTGCGGGAGGTACCCGTTTGATGGGATCTGCCGCCGCTGAACTGTGTTATGTGGCAGCAGGACGTTTTGATGCCCGTATAGAGGCCTTTTTAGGCCCTTGGGACGTAGCTGCTGGTGCCTTGATTTTATTGCAGGCCGGAGGAAAAATATCAGATTTCAATGGAGGAGAGAACTGGGCTTCGGGTGAACAGGTAGTTGCCAGCAATGGCAAGGTTCACTCTCTTGTGTTGTCTTTGTTGCCCTAATACTAGAGTAATCCTGCGTATTCTAGTGCTTCTGTGTGTATTTAAAAGGTAAAAGAGTTTAAACTTACTTCTTATTTGCGGGGTGTTTGATCCGTTTTGATTTTCAAAACAGATGGAGGAATACAAATACCCGTAAATCCTTGTATGTGTCTAATTCAGTAAAAATCAAGACTTTTAGGATTAGAGATTTTACTTACATTTGTGGAAAATAAAAATGTTACAGAGTATGAAAAACAATCTATACGTCTTTTTTCTGTTCTTTATTACTGGACTAATGTCATGTAGCCATCACTCAGGTCTATATGAACATGCGGAAAAGATAATGTCCCAACATCCCGATAGCGTTTTAACATTGCTATCAACAATACAAGATGTAAATGATCTTTCAGAAAAGGATCGTGCTATGTACTACCTACTTTTGACAGAAGCTCAAAATAAGACTTATATCAAACCTACTTCAGATTCGTTAATTACAATAGCAGTTGAATTTTTTGATAAAACGGAAGATTGGGAAAGAAAAGCAAAAGCTTGGTATTATAGAGGGAGAATAAACCAAGACCTAGGTGATGCTCTTCATGCGCAGGATTATTATTTGAAAGCGTTACAGGATGAGAGTAAGGTAGAAGATCATGCGCTACTAGGACGAATATATAATAGCATAGGAATGTTATATACATATCAAAATGTGTATGAAAAGGCTCTTCCTTACCAAAGGAAGGCTTTAGATCGCTTTGCTTTAATGCAAGATTCTGTTGGTATATCGTATGTTTTGAGAGATATAGGGAGAACTTTTACTGCTTTAGAAAAGAATGATAGTGCAATAGCATATTATGAACAAGCTCTTCTTGTTTGTAATAATCGTAATAAGCCTTTGGTGTATGGAGAATTAGCCAGTTTGTATATAGATAAAGGAGAATATTTAAAAAGTTATAAATATATACAGAAAGTTTTGAGTTCTCCCTCAAAAAGAATTTTGTTGGATCCTACATATCTTACTTTAGGAAAACTTTTCCATAAAACAAATCAGATAGATTCTGCCTATTTTTATTTACGACTTTGTACAAATAGCCCTATTCTTAAAACACGTGCGGGTGCTTTTTACTATTTGGCGCAATTAGAATTAGAAAAAAAGCATTGGAAGTATTATGCTATCAATCAGATACAATATGAAGAATTGAGAGATTCTATTAATTTGATTAAGCAGACTGAGTCAATTCGTAAAATGGAGAGTTTATATGATTATCATCAAGCTGAATCAAAATTTTTGAAAGCGAAGATTTTGCTTGATAAAATGAAGATAAGATATTTATATATGTGTTTGTTTGGTGGAATTTGTCTGATTTGTGTTGTAATGGGGGCAATATGTGTATATTTTTCTCTGAAAAGAAAAAAGATGAAACTGTGTGAGCAACGAGAAAGACTATTTGCTCTAAAGAAGAAGAGAGACGAAGATCAAATACGTCTTGAGCATAATGAAAAGATGATCCAGTGCTTGGAAAAGCAACTGGAAGAGTCTTCCATGGCCTATACTGAAAAAGATAAAGAACTTATGGCTTTGCAAAAATTAAAATTAGAAGCTGAAAATCAGACTTTAAAATGCGTTAAAACGGAAAAGCAGCTTCTGATTGAGGAATTTTGTATGTCGGATATTTATTATAGATTCCACCTTAAAGAAGAATGGAGGCCTAAAGAAGAGGATTGGGATGAGTTGTTTAAGGCTATAGATAATACATATGACAATTTTACTCATCGTTTAATGGGTGTCGCTCCTAGATTAACGATGACAGAATTGCGGGTTAGCTGTTTAATTAAAGCAAATGTTCCTCCTGTTACTATTGCTATGTTGATTGTGACAACTCCAACTAATGTTTCAATGATAAGGAAACGATTATATGATAAAATTCACTCAGAGAAAGGTTCTTCTGAGAAGTTTGATAAGTTTATACGTGACTTTTAATAGGATTGTGCATAATTTGTGCAATTAGTAATGCCTTGCTTTTTAACTAATCATGCTATGTTTGTTTCACAATTAATACACATTTGTTATGAGAAATGCATTTAAATTTGCTGTTTTAGCAGTTATGTTGTTTTTAGTTCAGTTTTCTTTTGCGGATACTATCCCTACAGAAGGACAATGGAATGAGGAGGATTATTATCGTTCCGTTAACACAAACCGTCCTCCAGTTGCATCAATCGAAGGAGACATCCTTTCCTTGAGCTTTGAAGATGATTTATCAAACTTGACCGTATGTGTCATGAATGATAAAGGAGTGAAAGTCTATGAAGATGTTGTTTCTTCAGAGGCAGGTGGAACTTATTCTTTCTCTTTAGCGGGAGAAGCAAATGGCCAGTATCAGGTTGTGTTGTTACATCGATTGGGACACTTGACCGGTAGCTTTACCTTGGAATAAAAAATTAAGAGGTTTTGTAAGAAGAAAGAGCTGTTAAGCTTCTCGGTAAAATAGGAAGCACAGCTCTTTTTTATTTGGACAACTGTACCATATACGAGTCTTTACTTGAAAACGTATCTATGTACATGTTTTACCACTAAACGTATCATTAATCAGCCGGGAGCCATTCTGTTTATTGTATATTTCTTGAAAATAGGCTTCATTGTAGCCTGCTTTACTATCCATAGAAATAGCGATTAGTATTAATAGAAATTCAAAATACTATGGATACTAATCGGAGTTTGGATAGATACGATTTTATTGTATGTTGATTATTAGGTGTATAGGTAATAGTTTGGAAATATTAGACTTATTGTGCTTTTTAAGAGATCAAATTTGGTGTGGTTGGGCTATTTTTATTTCCAAATGGTGTTATTTCATGACTATATTATAACTTGAAAAATTCATAGTTATGAAATTCACAACTCATAACTATGTTTTGAAAAAAACATAACTATGAAATTTTATAGGATTTAGCTGTTAAAATCAATATGGATTTCCCCCTTGTCTAAGAAATGACAGGACAATACTATTATATATGCCGTTTATTCTGTATTTTTGCCAGAAAAATTAGCAGACATGGCTGAAAGCAAAGTTGAACACCTATTGGATAGCATTCATTTTCCGGAAGACTTGAGACATTTGTCACAGGATAAGTTGGAGCAGGTATGTGCCGATTTGCGTCAATATATTATCGATGTTTTGTCTGAGAATCCCGGCCACCTAGGTGCAAGCCTTGGTACGGTAGAGCTGACAGTCGCCCTTCATTATGTATTCAATACCCCCTATGACCGTATTGTCTGGGATGTCGGGCATCAAGCTTACGGACATAAAATACTTACAGGAAGGAAAGATATTTTCCATACGCTCCGTAAGTTTAAAGGAATTAGTGGCTTCCCTAATCCTGCGGAAAGTGAGTATGACGCTTTTATCGCCGGACACGCCTCAAATTCAATCTCTGCGGCGATGGGTATGTCGGTAGCCTCGGCCTTGAAGAAGGAACTGGATCGCCATGTGATCGCCGTGATCGGGGATGGCGCTATGACCGGAGGACTCGCCTTCGAGGGGTTGAATAATGCGTCTGCCAACCCTAATAATTTGTTGATTATCCTGAATGATAACGATATGGCGATAGATCATAGCGTAGGTGGTCTTAGCCAGTATTTAGTGGATATAACGACGAGTCAAGCCTATAATAAAATGAGATACGATGTGTATCGAGGCTTAAAGAAGATCAAGCTCATCAATAACGATCGCAGGGAAAACATCTTACGTTTTAACAATAGCCTTAAAGCATTGCTTACCCAGCAACATAATTTATTTGAAGGCTTCAGCATCCGTTACTTTGGTCCGGTGGATGGGCATGATGTAAATTATCTGGTGAAGGTATTGAATGATATAAAAGATATGCAAGGCCCTAAGCTGTTGCACATCAAAACGAAAAAAGGAAAAGGCTTTAAACCTGCGGAAGAGTCCGCTACGGAATGGCATGCTCCCGGAAAGTTCAATAAGGAAACCGGCCAGCGTATTATCGTTCGTAAATTAGATGAGCCTCAATTATATCAAGACGTATTCGGTCATACATTGGTAGAGCTTGCGGAGAATGATGAACGTATTGTAGGCGTAACTCCGGCTATGCCTTCCGGTTGCTCGATGACTTATATGATGAAAGCCTTCCCGGATCGTGCGTTTGACGTGGGAATTGCGGAAGGACATTCCGTAACTTTCTCTGCTGGATTAGCTAAGGAGGGAATGATACCTTTCTGCAACGTGTATTCCTCGTTTATGCAGCGTGCGTATGATATGGTTATCCATGATGTAGCTTTGCAAAAACTACATATGGTGATCTGTCTGGATCGTGCGGGATTAGTGGGAGAGGATGGAGCTACACATCATGGCGTGTTTGATTTAGCATATCTTCGTCCGATACCGAATTTGGTAATCGCTTCCCCATTGAATGAGTTGGATTTACGGAATTTGATGTATACAGGCTATGCCGCTTTTGATGGCCCGTTCGTAATCCGTTACCCTAGAGGTAAGGGGGAGATGAAAGATTGGCGTAACGAGATGCAAGTATTGCCTATTGGAAAAGGAAAAAAGTTGCGTGACGGGGATGATATCGCCGTACTTTCTATCGGACCGATCGGAAACGAGGTGATCAAAGCCATCGAGATGGTGAAAGAAGAGAGGGTATCGATAGCCCATTACGATATGATCTACTTGAAACCGTTGGATGAGGAGCTGTTGCATGAGATCGGGCAGAAATATAACCGTATTATTACGGTAGAGAATGGAGTGATAAAAGGAGGTTTTGGTAGCGCTGTCCTTGAGTTTATGGCAGACAATGGCTATACGCCTCATGTAAAGCGTATCGGAGTGCCGGATGCGTTTATCGAGCATGGTTCTATACCGGAACTGTATCAATTATGTGGTATGGATGCCGAGAGTATCGCGAAACAGTTGAAAAAGGAGAATTGATTATTGTCAATTAATAAAATATGAAAATTGTCATAGCCGGTGCGGGAGAAGTAGGTACACATTTAGCGAAAATGTTATCTCAAGAGAATCAGGACATCATTTTGATGGATCCGAATGAGGAACGGCTGAATTTCTCAAAATCTAGCATGGAGATTCTCCCTATGGTCGGGAATCCGACCTCGCTTAGAGATTTGGAGGAGGCGGGGATCAAGAAAGCGGACTTGTTCGTAAGTGTTACTCCCGAGGAGACTACCAATGTAACGGCTTGTATGTTGGCTCATAATCTAGGAGCGCATCGTACGTTGGCCCGAATCAATAATTACGAATATTTATTGCCTAAAAATAAAGAGCTGTTCGAGAAACTGGGAATCAACTCGATGATTTACCCTGAGATGTTGGCGGCTAAGGAGATCGTGACAGCTGTACGCCGTCCGTGGACACGCCAATATTGGGAGCTGTTTGGTGGAGCTTTAATTCTGATAGGTGTTAAAGTTCGGGATAATTCCCGTTTGGTGAACCGGGTATTGGCCGAATTGCTAAATGAGCAGAAGCTATATCATATCGTCGCTATTAAGCGAAAGAACGAGACGATAATCCCCCGTGGTACGGACCGGATAGAGTCTGGTGACATCGTGTTCTTTACGACGACCCGATCTCATATAGAGGATGTGCGCTTACTGGCCGGGAAGAAAGATCCGGAAGTAAAGAAGGTTATTATTATGGGAGGAAGCCGTATCGCTATCCGTGCTTGCCAATATTTACCTAATAACATCCGGGTAAAAGTAATTGAGGCTAATAAAGAGAAAAGTCATCGAATCGCTGAGGTAGTGCCTAGTAATGTCTTGATTATAAACGGAGACGGCCGTGATACTGATTTGTTGATGCAAGAAGGCATCAAGGATGCGCAGACTTTTATAGCTTTGACGGAAAATTCCAGCACGAATATATTGGCATGTCTGGCCGCTAAGCGTTTAGGTGTGTTTAAGACAATCGCTAAGATTGAGAATATCGATTATATCCAATTGGCGGAAAGTATGGACATCGGTTCGGTTATCAACAAAAAGCTGATAGCGGCCAGCCATATCTATCAATTTCTTTTGGATGCGGATGTCTCTAACGTGAAATGTTTGACCTTTGCGAATGCGGATGTGGCGGAGTTGGTGGCTCGCCCGGATTCAAAGATTACCAAGAAACAAGTCAAGGATCTCCGTCTGCCGAAAGATATGACTCTCGGTGGGTTGATTCGTGACGGTGAACCTATGATGATCAAGGGTGATACTCAGATACAGGCATACGATCATGTTGTCGTATTCTGCTTGGATACGGCTATGCGTAAGCTGGAGGACTACTTTAACTAGTTGATAGTTATGTTGAACGTACGTTTTATAGTGAAGATGCTAGGGGTGATGTTCATCCTTGAGACTTTTTTTATGCTGGCTGCTACCGTCGTAGCCTTCCTTTATCGGGGGAGTGATGTATATCCGCTTCTTATTTCAAGCGGAATCTTATTCGGGACCGGTTTTTTGTTCTACTCTATGGGCTTTAAGGCGAATGAACACTCGGCCGGCCGGCGGGAAGGAATGTTGATCGTGACATTGACATGGATTTTATTCTCTTTATTTGGAATGTTACCATTCTATATAGGAGGATATATAGATAATGTGACCGATGCCTTTTTCGAGACCATGTCCGGATTTACGACTACAGGCTCTACTATTTTAACGAATATAGAAGCGTTGCCTAAAGGTATCTTATTCTGGCGGAGTCTTACACAGTGGCAGGGAGGTATCGGTATGGTCGTATTCACCGTGGCTTTGATGCCTATTTTCGGGGGTGGTGCCTCGCAGATGTTTGATGCCGAAACGCCCGGTATAACCCATGAACGTTTTCGTCCTCGTATTACGCAAGTCGCTAAACGCCTGTGGGGGGTGTATGTTTTTCTGACACTTTTTTTAGTCGGCCTTTTATGGGCTGGTCCGATGAATTTGTATGATGCGGTAAATCATGCGTTCACGGCTATATCTACTGGTGGATATTCAACCAAAAACGCAAGTATCGCTTATTGGAATTCCTCTTATATAGAGTATGTAATAACTATTTTCATGTTTATCGGAGCTACCAATATGACATTGGTTTATTTCTGTTTTAATGGAAATGTGAAGAAATTGATTAAAGATGAGGAGTTTCGCTGGTTTTTCTTTTTTGTTTTAGGCGCTATTATCGTTGTCATGGTGTGGATCTTGTACCTTGGATTCGCCTCGGATGTAGAGAATGCGTTCCGTAAGGCGGCTTTCCAAGTGGTGACCTTGGTTTCTACCTGTGGATTCGCTACGGATGACTATATTCCTTGGGGACCGTTTTTCTGGTTTATCGCATTGATCTTGATGTTTATTTGTGGATGCGCCGGATCTACTTGCGGTGGCTTGAAGATGGGACGCTTCGTTATTTTAACGAAGAATCTCTCCAATGAATTTAAGAAACAGACACATCCCCATGCGGTGATTCCAGTACGAATGAACGGGCATGTCGTATCTGGTGATATCGTACATCGTGTGTTAGCTTTTGTGTTCGCTTATATTACGTTAATCGTGGTGAGCTGTTTGGCTTTATCTTTGGATGGGATGGGATTTTCGGAGGCGATTGGTGCCGCTGTTTCTGCTATAAGTAACGTAGGGCCCGGCTTGGGAACGCTTGGTCCGGTAAGTAATTTTGCGGATGTTCCCACGGTGTCGAAATGGTTTCTGTCTTTTTTGATGTTAACAGGGCGTCTGGAGATATTTACGGTATTAACGATATTAGTCCCCGGTTTTTGGAAACAGTAAAATTATTGAAAATGAAAAGTATACAGGTCATTGCTAGTCTGCTGTGTGGTATTCTGTATTGTGGGATTTCTTTAAATGCCCAGAATGTATTGAAAGCAACAGGTTGGATGCCAGAGCACACATTTACTTCCGGAATAGAAGGTCCGGCTGTAGATAGCGAAGGAAATTTATATGCCGTAAATTATAAGAAAGAAGGGACGATCGGTATTGTACGCCCAGATGGTAGCCATGGCTGTTTTCTCGTTTTGCCGGAAGGATCTACCGGGAATAGTATCCGCTTCGGGAAAGACGGAAATATGTACGTGGCGGATTATACAGGGCATAATATCTTAAAAGTGGATATGAAATCTAAGAAGATCAGTGTATTCGCTCATGAGCCAAAGATGAATCAACCAAACGATATTGTATTTGCCTCCAATGGAAATATCTATGCGAGTGACCCGGATTGGCCGAATCAAAAAGGCCAACTTTGGTTGATTACCCCGGATGCGAAAGTCTCCTTATTGGAGACGAATATGGGAACGACTAATGGCATCGCTGTGAGTGAGGATGGTAAACGCTTGTACATTAATGAATCTGCTCAATTAAAAGTCTGGGTATATGATATATGCCCGGATGGTACTTTAAGGAATAAACGTCTATTTCATACTTTTGAGGGGTACGGTATGGATGGTATGAAGTGTGACGAGAAAGGAAATCTTTATATTTGCCGTTATGATAAGGGTACTATAGCTTTGTTAAATCCGCAAGGAGATTTAGTTGAAGAGATTCAATTGACAGGAAAGCAGCCGTCTAACTTAACATTTGGAGGACCTGATCATCGTCAATGTTATGTGACATTGCAGGATCGGGGTTGTTTTGAAACCTTTAAGGTTCCTTATCCGGGAAAAGAATGGTAACCCGATATACGTTTTTGATTAATTTTGCGTTATAATAGGTACGGAATATTAAAAAGATATATAGATGATAGAATATATAAAGGGTGAAATCGTGGAACTTACACCTACACGTATGATTTTGGAGTGTGGTGGTATAGGCTACGAGCTGAATATATCCTTGAATACATATAGTGCGTTTGGGAACAAGACTACCGGAAAAATATATATATATGAGGTAATCCGGGAAGATGCTCATTTACTATTTGGCTTTGCCGAGAAAATCGAAAGGGAGTTGTTCCTTTTGCTTACTTCCGTTTCTGGAGTGGGACCGAATACCGCACGCATGATCCTTTCTTCTCTACCGCCATCCGAATTGGTTCAAGTGATCGGTTCGAAGAATGAGGCCGCATTGACTGCCGTGAAAGGGATTGGTTTGAAGACGGCCCAGCGTATCTTGGTAGATTTGAAAAATAAGGTGAAACCTATGGAGAGTATGGCCGGAAACTTGCCGGAGGCATCAGTCTCTAATGGAGCGGTAACCGAGGAGGCCGTAGCCGCATTGGTTATGTTAGGTTTCCAGAAAGCGGCTTCGCAAAAAGCGGTATCCGCTATTTTGAAAGGCTCGCCCACTTTAGCTGTGGAACAAGTAATTAAAACTGCGCTTAGAATGCTTTGATAATTGACAATTGAGGATTAACGATTAACAATTGACAATTAAATGAGAAAATGAGAAAACGAATACTGAAATATTCCATATGGATCGTTGTATTATTGTTTGGTGTCGGCTTGTATTCGCTGAATGCTGATTACCTTGCGTATACATCATCTTTGCCGGAATTGGAGTTGCTGGAAGCTCCGGAGGATACGATTCCTCCCCGTTATCCGGTAGCTAAAACTACACCGGAGGAATATCAAGATATCGTGAAACAATCACCTGCCGATTTGCGTGATCCGGAGAATGTCAAGACTACGATTGAGTATGATTTAAAGACGAATACGTATATTGTCCGTACGAAATTAGGCGATATGGAGATTGGTACGCCGATGAGTTTAACCCCAGCGGAATACCAAGATTATTCTATGCAACAATCACTTCGTTCCTATTTCCGCCAAAAGAACGAGGAAGAATTCCAAAAAGCTACGAATAAACAGTTTAACTTAACCGATATGCAGTTTAATATCGGTGCGGCGGAACGTATTTTCGGCCCCGGTGGAGTACGTGTAAGAACACAAGGTTCGGCCGAGATCACGATGGGATTGAAGACGAATAAGAATAATGATCCTTCTCTTCCGGAGCGTTCCCGTAAACGTACTTTCTTCAATTTTGACGAGAGTGTGCAGTTAAATGTACAAGCCTCGGTGGGTAGCAAGGTGAATTTCGGAATGAATTACAATACCGAGACCTCTTTTGATTTCGATTCCAAGAAATTGAAGTTGGCGTATACGGGCGAGGAGGATGAGATTATCAAATCGTTGGAAGCCGGTAACGTGAGCATGAATACCAGCAACTCCTTGATTAATGGAGGTGCGGCTTTATTTGGTATGAAAGCGGATTTACAATTTGGTAAGTTGCGAGTGAACGCCTTGTTTGCCCAGCAGGAATCTGAATCCAAGACGGTTAGCTCAAAAGGGGGCGTGCAGACGAAGCCCTTCGAGATCAAGGTGGATGAATACGACGAGAACCGTCACTTCTTCTTGGGCCATTATTTCTATGATAACTACGATAAGTTTATGGAGTCTTTGCCTACCGTCACCTCCGGTATCGAGATCTCTAAGATAGAAGTGTGGGTGACCAATAAACGAGGTAATTATGACCAGTCCCGCAATATCGTAGCTTTCACTGATTTGGGAGAAAATGAATCTCGTAATATCGGTAATACAGCCTTGGTAATGCCTTCCGGAACGGATAGGCGTCCGAATAATTCCGCAAACAATTTATATACGACTTTAACCACTCAATTTACGGGTGCCCGTAAGATTAATATGGTGAATGATGCTTTGAAAGGTGCCATGGAGGGAGGACGGGATTTTGAGAAAATCGAGAGTGCCCGTTTGCTAGAGTCGTCTGAGTATACATTAAACAAGAAATTGGGTTATATTTCTTTGAGGACTCAGTTACAGGCTGATGAGGTATTGGGTGTCGCTTTTAGTTTTATCTATAATGGCAAGACCTATCAAGTCGGTGAGTTCTCTACGGATAATAAAGAGAATACGAGTGACTGTATTTATGTGAAGTTGCTAAAGGGCATCACGATGTCGCCTGATATGATGTTCTGGGACTTGATGATGAAGAACGTATACTCATTGGGTGCTTATTCGGTGCAGAAAGAGAAGTTTAAGTTGAACGTTACCTACCAGAGCGATTCTACCGGTACGTATGTAAACTATCTTCCGGAAGGTAATTGTGCGAATCAAATCTTGATTCGGGTATTAGGGCTGGATCGCTTGGATACCTATGACAATCCGAATCCGGATGGCTTCTTCGATTTTATTGACGGTTATACGATACAGGCGGAGACCGGTAAGATTATATTCCCTTGTGTACAACCTTTCGGCTCGAAATTACGGGAAAAGGTAGGTAATGCCTATGCCAGTAAATATGTATTCCAAGAGTTGTATGACTCGACATTAACTGTTGCTCGCCAGATCGCCGAGAAAAATAAATTCCTTTTAAGTGGTGAGTATAAAGCCTCGTCGGGTTCGGAGATCGACTTGGGAGCTACTAACGTGGCCCGTGGGTCTGTACGTGTCACGGCAGGAGGAGCTACACTGACAGAGAATGTGGATTATACGGTAGATTACAGTTTAGGACGTGTGACGATCTTGAATGAGAGCATCATATCTAGTGGAACACCCGTTAGCGTATCTCTGGAGAACCAGTCTACTTTTAATATGCAGCGAAAGACGATGATCGGGTTAGACTTGAATTACCAGTTCAATAAGGACTTCATGGTCGGTGCCACGGTTATGCATATGTCGGAAATGCCTCTTACGGTAAAAACCACTTTGGGAGATGAGTCTATAAAGAATACTTTATGGGGCTTGAATACCTCTTATAAAGCAGAGAGCCAGTGGTTGACAAACGTATTTGATAAGTTACCCTTGTTGACATTGACCAAACCTAGCCAAATCTCATTCAATGCGGAATTCGCTCATTTAATAGCGGGACATTATGAGAATCAATATACGGGTGGTTACTCTTATTTGGATGACTTCGAGTCTACACAAAGTGGTATGGATCTTTTGAACCCGTATGCTTGGAACTTGGCGAGTACCCCCTATGAAGATTCGAATCCTAAATTTCCGGAAGCGGAGAAGGTGAACGATATCGCTTATGGTAAAAACAGAGCTTTGTTGGCTTGGTATACGGTAGACGGAATCTTCACACGTAAGAGTTCCTCTTCCCGCCCTCGACATCTTACGAATGATGATTTATCGAATCATTACACCCGTGGAGTCAGTTATAAAGAGATCTTCCCGAATAAAGAGTTGGGAACCAATGATAATACGACTTTGCCTGTATTAAACCTCGCTTTTTACCCGAATGAGCGTGGTCCGTATAACCTAGATGCGGAAAATGTAAACTCGGACGGTACGTTGGGTAATCCGGAAAAACGTTGGGGCGGTGTAATGCGTAAGATCGAGCCTAGCGATTTGGAATCTGCCAATTATGAATATATCGAATTCTGGCTTTTAGACCCGTATCTTGAGGACGAGACAGCCGAAGGTGGTGACCTATACTTTAACTTGGGTGAGATTTCCGAGGATATTTTGAAAGATGAGCGGAAATTCTTTGAGAATGGCATGCCTGTGGACGGTGATATGTCGAAAGTTGATACGACTGTTTGGGGTAAGGTTCCTCGCACGCAAAGTACGGGATATGCGTTTGATGCCCAAAATCGTGAGTTGCAAGATGTCGGTTTGAACGGTCTTTCTACGGAGGAAGAGCAGACTTTCCCTACGTATGCGGATTATTTGAATAAATTGAGGGCGAAACTATCCGGTGAGACCATCTCTAAGATGATGGATGATCCATTTTCTCCTTTTAACGATCCTGCCGGGGATAATTATCATTATTTCCGTGGGGATGATTACGATGCTAAGGAGTTGGATATTTTATCTCGCTATAAACGATATAACGGTACAGAGGGAAACTCACAAGAATCCGATCAAAGATATGCTACAGCCGGAAAGAGTACACCGGATGTGGAAGATATCAATGGCGATAATACGTTGAATGAGACAGAGAAATATTTTGAGTACAAGATCTCTCTCCGTCCAAAAGATTTGCAGGTCGGTGTAAATAACATCGTCGATGAGCGTACTCCGGAAGTAACCTTGATGAATGGTGATAAGGAGAAAGTAAAATGGTATCTATTTAAGATTCCTATTAAAGATTATGAGAAGAGGGTTGGAGCGATCCGGGATTTCAAGACTGTCCGTTTCATGCGTATGTATATGACAGGATTCCGTAAGTCTACGGTTCTGCGTTTTGGTACCTTGGAACTGGTCCGTGGTGATTGGCGTACTTATACGCAGGATTTGTCAAATCCTCTTGTTCCGCCAAAGTCTGATGGACAGATAGTCGTATCTTCTGTGAATATAGAGGAGAACGGGCAGCGTCAGCCGGTCAACTATGTGTTGCCTCCGGGTATTAGCCGTATGTTCGATTCCAGCCAGCCTCAGTTGCTTCAACAGAACGAGCAGGCATTGTCTATGAAGATAACGGATTTATCTCCTGCGGATGCACGTGCGGTTTATAAATCTACCGCTTATGACCTTCGCCGGTATAAACGATTACAAATGTTCGCTCATGCGGAAGCGCCGATTGATGAGAGCAAGACTTTGTCGAATGGTGATTTCTCTGTATTTATTCGTTTAGGTTCTGACTATAAGAATAATTATTATGAGTATGAGGTACCTTTGGATCTGACTCCCCATAGTACTATTCTTTATAATACGAACAATAGCGCGGATCAAGAAAAAGTATGGCCTTTAAATAATACCTTGAATTTTAAATTGGAGACGCTGACCGACTTGAAGTTGGAGCGAAATAAATTGAAACGTCAAGGACAGGGAAATATAAGCTACCAAAAGGTTTATTCGAAAAATGATCCGGATAATACGCGTAATAAAATCAGTATCATCGGTAACCCTAGCTTAGCGGAGGTGAAAGTGATCATGATCGGCGTACGTAATAATACGGGTGATATCAAGAGCGGTGAGGTCTGGGTAAACGAACTTCGTATGACCGATTTCGATGAGAAAGGTGGTTGGGCCGCTAATGCGAATCTGAACGTCGCTTTATCCGATTTGGGTACGGTCAATGTAAGTGGACGAATGGAAACCGCCGGCTTTGGTGCGTTGGATCAGTCGCTGGCCGAACGTCGGATGGATGATTATTCGCAATATAGTGTGGCGACCTCGATTGAGTTGGGTAAGTTGTTCCCTGAGAAAGCAAAGGTTAGCATACCTTTTTACTATGCTTATTCGAAAGAGACTACAACTCCTGAGTATGATCCGTTGAATGAGGATATTAAGCTTTCGGACGCTTTGGATGCGGTAGAGACCCAAGCCGAGAAAGACTCTATCAAGAGTTATTCTTTGGACCAGACCACGATTAAGAGCGTCTCTTTCAATAACGTAAAGGTGGATATCCGTAGTAAGAATCCGATGCCGTATGATCCGGCTAACTTCTCGTTAGGTTACTCTTATAGCCAGAACAGTAAGAAGAATCCGGAGACCGAATATGAGACAACCAAGGATTACCGGGGTAATTTCGCTTATAATTATACGCCTTACGTGAAACCGTTCCGACCCTTCGAGAAGCTGAAGAAGAATAATGGATATACAAAATATATCAAGCAATTCGGACTGAATTACGTCCCGTCGAATATTAGTTTCCAGACGGCGATGATGCGGAATTACTATGAGATTAAGCTAAGGGATTTGACAAGTTCTACGGATGGAGGTAACCAGTTGCTCTCATTCAGTCACAATTTCTTGTGGGACCGTGCCTTCAGTTTGCGTTGGGACTTTACGAATAATCTGAGCATGACGTTTACTTCCGGTACGAATGCCCGCATCGAGGAACCGAATGTTCAAGTGAATAAGAAATTGAATCCGGATGATTATCAGGTATGGAAGGATTCCGTGAAGCAAAGTATCCGTGATTTGGGTACTCCTTTGAAATATGACCAAACGTTTAATGTCACTTGGAATATGCCATTGCAATTCATACCGGCATTAGACTGGGTAAATAGTTCATTGACTTATAATGCCACGTACAACTGGGATCGTGGAGCCAATGTCGCTAGTATTGAGTTGGAACAGGGTAATATAATAAAGAACCAACGTCAATTTGACTGGCAGGGTAGTTTCAATTTGCAGTCATTGTACAATAAGAATAAATATCTGAAGAAGATCAACCAGAAATTTATGGCCTCTTCCCGGGTAAGCGCTCGTCAACCGGAGAAAAAGAAGAAAGAGGTGAAACTAGAGAAAGAGATCCAATTGAGCCCGGATAGTGGAACGATCGTGCAGCATGGAATGTTTACGAAGAAGGTTCGTATCACGGCACGTGGAGCGGACGGGAAGGTCTATTCAATTAAATACAAGCCGATCAATTACGCCCAAGTCATGATCTTGAATAAGGATACGGCCCGTTTGAAGCTGACAATCGTGCCCGGTCCTCAGCCTTTGGAAGGAACCTTGACGAAAGTCGCTGAGTATAGTAGCCGTTTCTTGATGATGGTACGTCGGGTAAACATACAATATTCGTTGATAGACGGTATGATGTTGAGTGGTTACGCTCCGGAGGTTGGCGATATGTTCGGACAACGGCGTACAGGAACTTTGGCTCCGGGACTCGGTTTTGCTTTTGGAGCGGTAAGAAGGAGCTTTATCGACGAGGCGGACGAGCGGGGCTGGCTGGTAAAGAATGAGAATATGACGACTCCCGCCATGATCAATAGCGCGAAGAATCTTACGATTCGTGCGAATCTAGAACCTATAGCCGGCTTGAAGATTGATTTGAACGCAAACCGGGTAGATACCCGTAGTACCGATATCTATTATATGCAAGACGGTATGCCCGAGCAGATGGGAGGTAGCTTCACGATGACTACGATTGCCTTGGGGAGCGCTTTCGGCGGCAGCGGAAACGCTAATAACGGTTATTCCTCGAAAGCGTTCGATAAATTTATCGCTCATCGTAGCGTGATCGCCCAGCGTTTGATGGATACCTATTCCGGTACGGTTTATCCGAGCTCCGGTTTTATGGCGGGGCATGCTTTAGCGGGAAAACCTTATGATCCAGCCGTAGGGGGAGGCGTAAGCCTGAATTCCATGGAGGTATTGGTACCTGCTTTCTTGGCGGCTTATACGGGTAAGGACCCGAATAAGGTAGGCTTGTCAGCCTTCCCGTCTGTTAAGAGCCTGCTACCGAACTGGCGTGTTACGTATGATGGCTTGATCCGTATACCGGTTATCCGCAAATACTTTAAGAGTATGATGTTAAGTCATCAATATCGTTGTTCCTATAGCGTAGGTGCGTTTTCCTCCTTCTTGGATTGGGTAGATGCCGGGCAGGATGGTTTGGGATATATCCGCGATATCCAGACAGGTAATCCTACGCCGTCGTCTCCTTATGATATAGCGGCCGTGAGTATCACGGAAGGATTCAGCCCGTTGTTTGGTGTGGACGCTACTTTATTGAATAATATAACAGGTAAATTTGAGTTGCGCAAGACTCGTAACTTAAGCTTGAATATTTCCTCTTACCAATTGGTGGAAGCGCTTTCCAACGAATTCGTGATAGGAGTAGGATATAAGTTGACTGAGTTTAACAAGGTGTTGAAAATGAAAAAGACACGCGACTTCAGTAATGATCTTACGATCCGCTTAGATTTCTCTTACCGTAAAATGCAATCGTTGATCCGTAAGATTGAGGATCAGTTTACGCAGGCTACCAGCGGGAATATCGCCAAGACCATCCAGTTCTCCGCGGATTACGGGTTAAGTCGTGCCTTGACATTGAGAGCGTTCTATGATTTACAGATCAATGAGCCGATCGTGTCCACATCTTCTTACCCGACATCGAACTCGAACTATGGTATTAGTTTACGGTTCTCCTTAGCGCAATAAAAAGAGTATAGTCTATTTACAGGACTTCTTGGTCTGTTTTTAAATACCTGTCTAGCGGTATGGAATAAACCTTTATATTTGTGCGAAATATAATTTGGATATGAAGAATACTTACAAATTGATATTATTTCTTCTCTTGATAACCCATGCCTCTTTCGGCCAAGACGTGAAAGGGTATATTAAGGATGCGGAGAGCAAGGAAGCTTTAGCCGGGGTAAACGTTTTTTATAAGGACAAAGGGGGTACGAGAGGAACTGTGTCTGATATAAACGGTTATTATGAGCTGAAAGTGACGGATGGCGACGCTGTATTGACTTTTAGCTATCTGGGATATGAAACGTTGAGCGTTCCCGTGAAAGTAGATCCGGGAGAGTTCTTGACGCATGACGTATCCTTGCGAACAAACTCAAACATGATGGACGAGGTCGTCGTGAGCGTCGGGCGTTATGAGCAAAAGCTAAGCGATATTACCGTCTCTATGGAATTACTGAAAGCGAAAGATATCACTCGTCAGTCTCCGAAAGATTTAACGGACGTATTGAAGAATATCTCCGGTGTGGACGTGACGGACCGGCAACCTTCCGTACGCGGTGGTACGGGATGGACCTATGGCGTGGGTAGCCGTTGCTTGATTCTGGTGGACGGAATGTCGGTGCTAACTCCGGGTTCCGGCGAGATAAACTGGAATATGATCCCGATGGAGAACGTCGATCAAGTAGAGGTACTGAAAGGGGCCTCTTCCGTATTATATGGCTCTTCTGCCTTGAATGGTTTGATTCACGTGAAAACGAAACGCCCCGGATTGGATCCGGTAACACAGGTGAACGTACAAGGAGGTCTGTATGGAAAGCCACGCCAAGACGGGACGCCTTTATATGGAGGCTTGGATCTCTCTCATTCCCGTAGGATCAAGAATTTTGATTTGACAGTGGGGGCTAATACATTCTTGGACGACGGGTATCGGCAGGATAATTACAAACCCCGCGGCCGGGGGGGGGCCCCGATGGACAACCGCCGTGTCCGGGTCGGTGGGAATCTTACGTATCACGATCCCCGGGTACAAGGGTTGAACTATGGCGTGAACGTGAATTATTTGTATAACGATTATACCGGTTTCTTTATCTGGCGTTCTCCGGAGGAGCCCTATATTCAATCTCCGCTGGCGAATATGGGACGCCGTGAGAATACATTTTATATAGATCCCTTCTTGAATTATACGAATTCGGAAAAAGGGACGACTCATCGTTTCAAGGGGCGTTTCTTCCATCGGGGAAGCCGTATCATCACGCATACTACGGATAAGTCTCTTTTTGACATAACGAATAATATGGGTTTTGATATCTCATCCGTCCCGGAGATTATCAATATAGCGCAAAACTGGCAAACTGAGTTGTTGCCGACCTTCTTACCGTATTTACCGGAGGTGATGAACGGGAAGGTGAGCGGATTGATGGCTGAATTGGGCAAGCTGGGAAATCATTTTTTCCCGACAGCTACCTCGGCGGATTATATGGACTTGATTTCTTGGGTGATGGGACGTACTCCGCTACCCGATAAGAATAACGTAGGGGCTTGGTTGGTAGATGCCATGAAACCGATGGAGAAAAAAGCGCCGGAGGCTACGGATCATACCTATTCCTATAATCTGGATTACCAATTCAGCAAGAAGTTCGAACATTCACAACTCACGGTTGGAGGTACTTATGAGCGTATTCATGCGGATTCGAAAGTGACCGGGCAGCATAGTAGCGATAATGTGGCTGCCTTCCTGCAATATGATCATAAGTTTATCGATCGTTTGAACGTCTCGGTCGGTGTTCGTCTGGAGTATTACCGGGTCGATGATTTCTACCGGGAAGCGGAGACGAAGATTTTCGGGGCGAAGGTTCCGGTAAAACCTGTTTTCCGTGGAGGCTTGAATTATGAATTGGGTGAGTATAGTTTTATCCGGGCATCTTTCGGACAGGGATACCGTTATCCATCCGTTACGGAGAAGTTTATCCTGAAGGATATCGGAGGTGTGGGAGCTTTCCCGAACGCTGAATTGAAAGCGGAGCAAGGTTATAATGCCGAACTTGGTTTCAAGCAAGGCTATAAGTTCGGCAATTTGAAGGGCTTTATCGATGTGGCCGGCTTTTATACCCGTTACAAGGATATGATCGAGTTCCGTTTCGGCCTGTTTAATAATAAGACCTTCGATTATATCGATGGGCTTTCCAAGTTGTTCAATGCGTTCTCTAGCGGCGACGGCTTAGGAATCGGCGCTCAGTTCACGAACGTAGGCCGGGCGGAGATTTATGGGGTAGACTTGTCTACCTCGGGTGTGTATGAGTTTAACCGTGATACTCGTCTGGCATATACTTTGGGGTATGTTTATACGAATCCGATCGATATGGACGTGGATTCACGGAACGCGGAGGAGGAAGCGAATGATGACTTAATGGCGATGCGTTCGAAATCGAATGACAGCAAGTATTTAAAATATCGCCAGAAACATTCCGTAAAGGGGGTATTTGATCTGGAATGGAAACAGTTTAATATCGGAACGAATATGTCATGGAAAAGCAAGACATTGGCGGTCGATTATTTTATGGTTGATGAGCGTACGAAAGCGGAGCTTAACCTGATGGATTATATGCGCTCGATGCTATTCGGAAACTTACATGATTATTGGGCAGAGAACAATAAAGGATATTTCGTCATGGATATGCGTGTCGGGATGAAAGTGACGAAGAATATCCATGTACAAGGACTGGTGAACAACCTCTTAAACAAGCGCTATAGCGCCCGCCCGATGGATGTCGGCGCACCCCGGACTTTCATTCTGCAAGTAGGAGCCAATTTCTAACAAATTACCTAGTTGTAGAGACGGAGCACGCTCCGTCTCTACAACATGTGATAGTTTTTCAATTCGCTTCGTAAACGAATCGCTTGATTGTTCGTCACCTTATCCATTAGTTTCCAGAATCTTTCGCTATGGTTCATCTCTATCGTATGGCAAAGCTCATGCAATAATACATAATCCACCAAATGCCAAGGAAGAAGCATTAATGATTGCGAGAGGTTAATGCTCTTCTTCATTGTACAACTTCCCCAATGCGTTTTGCTATTATTGATTTTCACCCCGGTCAACATAAATCCATGTTGCCTAGCCAATAGCGTGATACGTTCCGGCAACAACCGTTTCGCCTCGTGGCGGAGCGCCTTCTCCAGCATGGATTTCAATAAGGATTGCACCTCTTCCTCCTCGAAACGAGTCTCATTCGGACAAGCGATATGCAGTACCCCATCCTCCAATCTCATGTAGAAATTACTTCGCTCGGTGCGGAAGATATGCAAGCGGAATGTCGTAGCCTGTAACTCCGATCTTTCGTCGAGCAGGGGCCGGGCCGGATGCTTCTGGAGCGCTTTTACCAGCCGGGCCTTGTTCTCCATGATAAAAGCGATCATACGTTTCTCGTCTCCCCCGGGTGGCATCGTGGCGGTTATTTTTCCTTTTGATATCTTGAGCGTGTATCGAGTGGCCCGGGGAGTGGTACGGAGCGTTATGACTCCCAAATCCTTGTCTTGTATATTCTTTTCCATTCCTGCCACAAAAGTAATACATTGAGAGAAACAATAATACGATGGAATTGATTATCTTCGCGATCGTAAAGGTTAAAAACATAATCAATATAATAAATTAGCAATCATGAGCAAAAAAGCACTTTTAATTATCTGTGATGGTTGGGGAATTGGTGACAAAGGTAAAGACGACGTGATCTTTAACACGCCGACTCCATATTGGGACGAGTTATTGAAAACTTATCCAGCCTCACAGTTACAGGCTTCTGGCGAGAACGTTGGTTTGCCTGACGGACAAATGGGTAACTCTGAGGTGGGCCACTTGAACATCGGTGCTGGCCGTATCGTTTACCAAGATTTGGTGAAGATCAACATCGCTTGCCGCGAGAATACGATCATGGAGAACCCGGAGATCAAACGTGCTTATAGCTATGCGAAAGAGAATAATAAGCAGATCCACTTCATGGGCTTGGTTTCCGATGGTGGTGTACATAGCTCTTTGGAGCATCTTTTGAAGTTGACGGATATCGCCAAGGAATACGGAATCAGCAAGGCTTATGTTCATTGCTTCATGGATGGTCGTGATACGGACCCGAAGAGTGGTAAAGGTTTTATCGAGGAGTTGGAGAATCATCTGAAGACTACCGGCGGTAAGATCGCTTCTATCATCGGACGTTATTACGCTATGGACCGTGACAAACGTTGGGAACGTGTGAAAGAGGCTTACGACTTATTGGTCGAAGGCAAGGGCAAGCAAGCCGAGTGCATGGTAAAAGCGATGGAAGAGTCGTACGCCGAGGGTGTGACGGACGAGTTCATCAAGCCGATCGTTCACGTTGAGAACGGAAAGCCGGTTGCTGTTATCGAGGAAGGCGATGTCGTGATCTTCTTCAACTACCGTAACGACCGTGCGAAAGAGCTTACGGTTGTATTGACTCAGCAAGATATGCCGGAGGCCGGTATGCATACGATCCCTGGCTTGCAATATTTCTGTATGACTCCGTATGACGCTAGCTTCAAGGGTGTTCATATCTTGTTCGACAAAGAGAACGTAAATAATACGCTGGGTGAGTTCTTGGCAAACGTAGGTAAGACTCAGTTGCATATCGCCGAGACAGAGAAATACGCTCACGTGACTTTCTTCTTCAACGGTGGCCGTGAGACTCCGTTCGATAGCGAGGAGCGTATCTTGGTCCCTTCTCCTAAAGTGGCTACTTACGACTTAAAACCGGAAATGAGCGCTTTCGAGGTGAAAGATAAATTGGTGGATGCTATCAATACGAAGAAATTCGATTTCATCGTAGTGAACTACGCCAACGGTGATATGGTAGGCCATACGGGGATCTACAAAGCGATCGAGAAAGCGGTTGTAACGATCGACGCTTGCTTGCACGATACGGTTGAGGCCGCTAAAGCCAACGACTATGAGGTAATCATCATTGCTGACCATGGTAATGCGGATCACGCCTTGAACGAGGATGGCACTCCGAATACGGCTCATTCCTTGAACCCTGTTCCATTCGTTTATGTGACAGCCAACAAGGACGCTAAAGTAGAGGATGGTATCTTGGCCGATGTGGCTCCTTCAATCCTTCATATCTTGGGCTTGAAACAGCCGAAGGAGATGACTGGTAAGTCATTGATTAAATAAGAGCTAGGCGCATCTTATGATCCAGATAGATGACACTTTAGTAAGTCTTGACGTTATTGAGCGTTATTTTTTATGTGATCTTTCCAAATGTAAGGGGGAGTGCTGCGTGGAAGGAGATTCCGGCGCTCCATTAGAGGATTCGGAGTTGGCGAAGCTCCAGAAAGTATTACCCATCATTTGGGATGATTTATCCCCGAAAGCTCAAGAGGTCATTCATAAGCAAGGCGTAGCTTATATCGATGAGGAAGGCGATACGGTTACCTCTATCGTGAACGGCAAAGATTGTGTCTTTACCTGTTACGACGCCGATGGTACTTGTAAATGCGCTATCGAGAAAGCATACCGGGAAGGTAAGACAGATTTCTATAAGCCTGTTTCTTGCCATCTTTACCCGATACGTGTCACTCAGTATCGGGATTTCAAGGCCGTGAACTATCATCGCTGGAGCGTTTGTAAGGCAGCGGAGATCTTAGGAAAGAAAGAGCAATTGCCGGTTTATAAGTTCCTCAAGGAGCCCTTGATCCGTAAGTTCGGCCAGGCTTGGTATAAGGCCTTGGAAGAGTGTGCGGAGGAATGGAAAAAGCAGCGTGAGGAGTAGCTTTTAGGTCGTTTATAAATATAAAAAATCCCTTCAGTCTCTTCCTTTGATAACTATACGTTAAAAACGGATGGAGGCTGAAGGGATTTTGTTTTATAGTCGCTCTATTTCCTCAAGGGAAAGGCCGGTGCATTTTTGGATGATAAGAGGGGTTATTCCCTCGGCTTTCATATTACGTGCCGTAGATTCTTTCCCTTTTTGCAGTCCTTCTTGCAATCCTTCTTGTAATCCTTTTTGCAATCCTTTTTCCATGCCTTCTTCCATCCCTTTTTTCATGCCTTTCTCAACGGCGAAGTCCAAGGTGTTATAATAATCATTATACATCTTCCACTCCGCCTCGTACTGCGCTCGTTGTTTGGGGGTGAGGTTCGCCATGGATCCGATGCGTTCCAACCGCTCGAATATGGCCTTGCGTGCCTTGAAAGGCATTCTGTCTAATGTATCCATATGCTTTAGTACATAAATCCAACGTTCAAAATCTGTCTCGCATTCTTCCTCCTCTTTGTTGAATCGAGGAAGCTCAATATAGATCTGGCGGAACTTGGGGTTGAATACCTGTCCGTTCTCCCGGTCCGCCAATATGATGTCCCTTCGGAATTTACCCTCCTTCCCGTTTTTGTCTGGCCCGTTCTCTTCGTCGAGCGTGAAGTTCAAGAAGAAGACGCCGTACACAGCCGCCAGCTCATAGTCCCATGTTCCCTTTATCCCCTGTTCCACCACCGAGTGCGAGAGGTAGTATAAGGCCCTGTCCTTGAAGTGGGGCTGTTCCCTGTTCTGCATCTCGATTATGATCCGTTCGCCCTTGTCGGTCTCGCAATGGATATCGAAGATGACCTTCCTTCCTTGCTCTGTCTCGGGCAATCGCTCATTGTTCATGATCCTCAGGTCCATGATAGTATACTCCCCTTCGAGGAGGTCATTCAGGAACTCGATTAAAATGTCCTTGTCCATTTCCCTGCCGAATATGTGCTTGAAGCCGAAATCGGTGAAGGGGTTGATAAATTTTCCCATAGTGTTTATAGGTTTTAGTGATTAATAGGATATAGATGGCTCTTTTCCATCTTTGGCGATAAAGATACGATTTTTATTATATGGGGCATTCATTTAGGCTTTAAAAAAACACGTACGTCTTTTTTTCGGAAATATCTTGTGTAGTTTGAGTGAAGACGAGATATAGTGAACGCATAAAGGATACAGCCTTAAAGCTAAAGGTGGGTTAATGAGGCTTTCCGCGTCAAATGTAAGCCATAGCTTATTTGAAAATACGGGAAACATGTGCCTGTACAGGCCCAGATAACCAAGAAACGGGCCCTCTCATTGGCTGTTGAAGTGAATAACTGACGGCTTGGGAAGTGAATAACTAATCACTTGGAAAGCCTTTTTATACCGGAACCAACAAGGTCTTCTCAGTGGCTTTGGGATGCGGTTCAGTTATCCTGCGGGGCTTTTCTATGTCGATTATTCTGTTATAGCCCTCGCGGATGGATGGTAAGCGAAGCGGCGATAATCATGACAGTTTGCGCGAAACAAGGCTGTTTGTTTGACATACCTCTTCTTTGGAGAAGTCTAACCAGAGAGAAGAAATAGGTGAAAAGGGCCTTTTTGTCTCTTATTTATAGGTAAAAGGTCGCTTTTCCGGTGAGAAAGGTGGTGTTTGCCCACGCGAATATATGCGTTAGCCGACGCAACCGTATGTTTTAGCCGACATAACCGTATGTATTAGGTGATACATACGGTAGTAATCCCTATCGCATACGATAGAAATAGCCTTCACATACGGATGAATTATAGGTTTTAGCCTTAAGAATATGAATTAGGATGAATAATTTTCGCCAGAATGAAAGGGCGTATTCCGTTATCTTATTATGGAATAACTACTTGCGAATATTTTTTCTCGTTTTACGGAACTATATGTATAATCTCCCGGAAAATTCGATTCTCAAGGGCTTTAATTTACAAAGTGTCATAATGACAATCCGTAAATTCCGGATGACTTGTTTAATATAATATTAATGTACGCCTGTACATTATTAATGCTATACTATAAAAGTTGATGAATAATAGATTGAAATGATATCTGGAGTATGGAAACGACTAGTTTAAACGAACGATTCTTTTAGTCATTTGCAAAGGTACGCGTTTCTTCGATACTTGCAACCCTTCCGGGCTATTTTTTTACTGCTTATTCTCTTTCTTATCAATAGGATAGGTTATCCTTTACGAAACAAGCGATTCCTTCAACAAACCTTTCTATTTACCCCTTATAAAACGCAAGATTAAAACCTTCGTTTAAACTAGTCGTTTTTGAATGACAAGGCAATCGATACGATGACGTAATGAGCTGATTATCTTAATAAACACTAGTATTAATATTAATTTTAGAATTATGAACAAAAAGTTTTCTACTCTTTTGGCTGGTGCTGCGCTTCTGGGTGCGGTGACGGCTAATGGTGCTGTTAAGCTGAATCAAGGAGCGAATAACGGTCTTTATCAGCTTAAGGCAGGTTCTGCTTTCTTGAGTATTACCGAAAATTCCACGACTCACGAAGATGAAATCAAAATGGTTTCTCACTCTTCCGCAAATTTAGGAGGTACAATGTGGTGTGTAACGGTTGATGCCGAGAATCAAGGACAGAATCCTAAGTATGATTTCACGAACAAGATCGGAAAGTTTTTAGGTCTTGAGATCAGCACGATCAAAGGTAAGGCGGCGGCTCCGTTAGCTGCTGTACCTGCTGTTGTCGGTGGTGATCTTTCCGGTTGGAAATTCTCTCCTGTATTTAAGAATGGTGTGGAGAAATCCGTTCTCTATTCTTATTTCACGAATGACTCTGTAATCGGTTTGAAGGTGAATACTAGTGGCGATGTAGAAATGGTTAAAACTATAGCTACTACAGCTGGTATTACTGCCGCTGGTTTCACTGAATTTGAGTTGGTAGAGGCCGCTTCGATCGTTGTCTCAGGTGCTGATGAATTGAATACGATCTTTGGTACCCAAGATAAGAAAGCTGGTATCACATTGAAGTTTACTCCGGATGTATTAGGAGATGGAGCGGTAAACTACTTTACCGAGAAGAAGTTCACGGTTGAAGCTTCTGGAACTGCTAATTATTTCCATGTATTGAGAGCCGACTCTTCTTACTTGTACGTAGATACTGCTTATACGAATGCTGTGGGTGGAGCTAAGTTCTTGGCTTATAACTGGAGCAACTTAAAGGATACTTATAAGACTGGTACTAAGAATCATGCTACTCCGAAAGATTCTATCAATGCTACAGATTTATCAGACCAATATAAATTTATGTTTACATATTGGCCTTCAAATGACAGCTTGGAGATTCAGGTTAAACAATCTTTGTTAAAAACAAGTGAGACGTATTGGAAAGATGTTACTGCTACTACAGCTATGCAAAATCAGCATATCTCTTTGCAAGAGTTGCTGAAAGACAAGGTTCGTATCTTGACGGTAGATGCGGCTCAAAATACTAAGATTGAGTTAGGTTTCGCAGGTTGCAAAGTTTTGCCTACTACAAAGACAACTGTTGATGATGGTGTTTATGTAATCAGAAATGCTAAGACTGGTAAGTACTATGCTGCTCCGCTTTATAATGAATCTGCATCTAGTAAATACGAGTGGGTGACTTTGGATATTCAAGATGCTACTCATATGCCTGCTTATCAATGGGTTGTGTTGAAGAAGAACGTAACAGATAAGAATAAGGTTTCTGCTGTAGATTTGTATAACCGTGAGTATAATGACGGTACGGCTGCTGATGCGACTCTCCAATTGAATAAAAATGCGGGGGCTACTTATATGTATGCTGCTAGTTTTGGTGACTCTTTGGAATTTATCCCAGTCGCTAAAGAAATCTATACTGATAAGTATGTGGGTTATAAGCATCTGACTAATGATGAGTTGATCACGAACAAATATACTTTCAACTACTGGCATCCGTACGCATCTGATAAATTTATCGGTGTTAAGGATTCTACGATGAATGTGTTAGAGGGTAAGAAAGCGTTCACTCTTAAGTCTTCTTACAAAGAACATGCTTATGGCTATAATCCTTCTGAGGAGGTTTCCGGTAATGCGGACAAGAAGATCACGGGTCGTATCCCTGGCTTGGTGAGACCGGTAAGAACGATGTATATCATTACTAATGGTGAGACTACTTTCCGTAATCATAACGTAGCGGTAGAGTCTAAGTATAAATTGAGTAAGTATTATCCTAATACTACGAATGACTCTGTTTACTTCAAGGAGAACAACCATATTGAGGGTAACCATTACTATGCTATCCTTGAGGCTACTTCCGCAGGTGCTATCAGCACTCATAAAGCAGGTGTTTCCGATTATGATGCTTCCGCTACTTTGAAAGCTCAGGTAATGGGTGAGACTCGTACTTCCGCATTCGCTATCGCTCCGGACGAGACTCCGTTGTATCGTCAATTCAATAATGAACTTCTTGGTGAGAACGTTGATAATTCAGCTGATAGCTTGATGTTCAAGGAAACTATCCGTGGTGAATATTTGATGGATGAGCATAATGGTGCCTTGTTGAACAAGGATGTTGATTACGCTGGTATCTGGAGTGAGGGTAAGGCTGATGGTAAGTTGGCTTTCCGTATTGACACAGCATGGTTAACTCGTGGCGCAGGTAAGGTTAAACCTCAATACTTGGTATCCGCTTATCGTGAGTTGATCGAGGGTGAGAAGATCATTCCTTGTACTGAGACAGGCAAGCATATCACTGCTGATGGTCAAGTTACAGAAGATCCATATCAATGTGTACATGCTGTTCATGTGAAGACTCCAGCATTCATCTATGGTAAGTATTTGGTTAACTACTCAGACTCTGCTGCCGCTGTTGCTGCTCGCAAGGAAGCTCTTAACCCGTACTTGTTCAATACGAAAGCAGTTTCAAACAGTAGCTATACTCGTGTAGGTTTCGTTCCTGCCGTTCAATATGGTGATACCTTGATCGTTTTGACAGGTAAGTACAAAGCTATGACTGCTGATCAATTGAAGAATGAGGGAATCGAGTCTATTATGGCTGTTTATAAGAAAGATTATCCGAAATTCATCAACGTATTGTCTGGAGACAAGCATAAGAACGTAACTTGGTCATTCCGTTATGTAAATCCGGATAAGGCTGCTTTAGCTTATGTAGATGGTAAAGAGGGTGAGAACAACTCATTCTTGATCGAGTCTAACGTATATGCAACAGGAACAGATGGTGATAATCAATATCAGACTATCAAGGGTGATTTGGCAAAAGCTATCGCTCCTAATGAAGCTGCCGCATGGTTGAAGATGCACAATGGCTGCTTGGTATTGACAGATGCTAGCTCTACATTTGGTGCCGCTAAGACTGGTGGTGATGGAGCATTGGTATTCAACGCATATTCTAAGACTGAAGATGATGATATGGTAACATCTAACGATAACATCAACAATGTTGAAGGAGTTTCTGTAATCGCTGGTAACGGTACAGTAACTGTTCAAGGTGCTGCTGGCAAGTCTGTAGTTATCACTAACATCTTAGGTAAGGTTGTCGCTGAGACAGTTCTTACTTCTGACAACGCTACAATCGCTGTACCGGCTGGTATCGTAGCCCGAGCTGTTTGCGGGGGGGGAAGCCCCATAG
>OAUG01000210.1_pt1 | contig 32250 bp, 28 predicted proteins | sample 1476141 | NCBI WGS metagenome assembly OAUG01 (sample SAMEA2580007, study PRJEB22360) | human gut metagenome | biome: human gut; feature: human-associated habitat; material: faeces | place: Denmark | collected 2008/2010 | reverse complement strand
GATCTTGGACCCGGAGACGACCTTCAGCCTGCCCCCGTATCAAGTGGCTTGCGGTATCGCCGATACCTTCGTCCACGTGATGGAGCAATATATGACTACGACCGACCAATCCCGCTTGATGGATCATTGGGCGGAAAGTATTTTAAGTACCTTGGTTGAGATCGCCCCGAAGATCAAGGAAGATCCGAGGAATTACGACCTGATGGCAGATTTCATGCTATCCGCCACGATGGGCTTGAACGGCTTTATCGCTATGGGCGTAACGCAGGACTGGGCTACCCATATGATCGGACACGAGCTAACCGCCCTTCACGGATTGACGCATGGAGCGACTCTAGCGATCGTCTTCCCCGGAACCTTACGCACCCTACGCAAGCAGAAAGAGGGCAAGATACTGCAATACGGCGAACGGGTATGGGGTATCAATAGTGGAACAACAGAGGAACGGGTAAGCCAAGCCATCGAGAAGACTGAGCAATTTTTCCAAAGCCTCGGTTTATCTACCCGCCTCAGCCAAGAGAAGATCGGCGATACGACAATCACCGAGATCGAGAATCGCTTCAATGAACGAAACGCCGCCTTCGGGGAGGCGAAGAATGTAACGGGTAGCGTGGCACGGGAAATATTGGAGAGCTGTAAATAACGTACAACTTGTAGAGACGGGGCGTGCCCCGTCTCTACAAATGGGTATAGGTTTTATCTTAACAGGACTACTACCCGGATCGGGCCATGCGCCCCGAATACCAAGGCTTGTTCAATATCAGCAGTCTTTGAGGGACCGGACATGAAGACTCCGTAATCATAATCCATAGTGGCAGTACGGCGGTAAGCCTCATTCATCGTATGAACCAATTGAGTCTTGTCCAACAAGATCACCAAAGCGTTCGAGATAAAGTACAGACCTTTATAACGTACCTGACGGGGTAACCAGACAGCGGCATTCTCCGCCACGCCGAAACTACCCTCCACCACAGATACGTCCGTCCCGTTCAACTCCCGGGGATCGGTCAGCTCATCCGGGTTAAAGGTAGCGCAAGTAATCTCCTTCAAATTCGAGGCGATACGTTTCGCCTCCGGAAACTCACGGCGGATCACCTCATTCACATCCTCGCCGGGCTTTAACTCGATGGCCTTGCCACCCGCCCCGGCTAGCACTTCCGAGAACGTAGCCAACTTATCCGCATAGGTAATCGCCTCCAACGTAAGCTCAGGCATCTCGTGGCGTGTACCCGTATGATGACGGATACTCGCCAATATAGAATCTTTACTACTCATTATCTCACCTTATTATTCTTCCACATATCATTAAACGACTCCTTGGCGAAAGCCGGAAGCTCACGTCCCTTGCCCCAAGCGTTCAAGCCATTGTAGACCATGAAACGAGGCAAATGATTCACTACCGGAGCAAACTTCAACGCCGTATTGAACAATCCCGAACGTTCCATCAGGAACTTCATGCCGAAAGACATCACTTTCTTCTCCTTGCTCGCCTTACCGATCTTATCCAAATCTTGCCGCCAACGGTAAATCTGCTCGCCCAAGTCGATCTTTACCGGACAAACGTTCGAGCAAGAAAGACATAAGGAGCAAGCCGATACGTTATCCGAATATTCCTCCGGATTCCTCAGCATACCCAAGTTGATCCCGATCGGTCCCGGAATGAAATACGTATACGAATAGCCACCACTCCTGCGATATACCGGACAGGTATTCATGCACTCGCCACAACGGATACAATTCAACGTACGGATATGATCCGGTTTCGCCAAGATATCACTGCGCCCGTTATCCACGATAATGATATGGAACTCTTGTCCCTCGGGCGGACGGCGGTAATGAGAAGTATAAGACGTGATGGGTTGCCCCGTACCCGAACGAGCCAGCAAACGAGTGAATACGCCCAATGCCTCCAGATTCGGTACGATCTTCTCCATCCCCATCGTAGCGATATGCACCTTCGGGAAGGAGGTTCCCATATCGGCGTTTCCCTCATTGGTACAAACCACGATCTCGCCCGTAGAGGCGACGGCGAAGTTAGCGCCCGTCATCGCCACGTCGGCATGCAGGAATTTCTCACGCAGATTCTTACGGGCGGCATGCGTCAGGTAGGTAGGGTCGATATTCCCTTTCTCCGTTCCCATCTCACGCTCCATCATCTCGCTGATCTGCTCCCGTTTGATATGGATCGCCGGCATCACGATATGGCTCGGGGCCAAATGCATCAATTGCAAGATACGCTCACCCAAATCGCTCTCCACCACATCGATTCCTTTCGACATCAAGAACTCGTTCATATGGCATTCCTCCGTCAGCATCGATTTGCTCTTGATCAGGTTCCGGGCATCATGCTGGCGCAAGATCCGCAAGACGATCTCGTTATGCTCCTCGGCATCTTTCGCCCAATGCACGATAGCCCCGTTGGCGATCGCATTTTTCTCGAACTCCTCCAGAAGCGTGTCCAGATGGCTGTTGGAGTAAAGCTTGATCTCCGAGGCCAACTCTCTCAACCGCTCCCACTCGGGAAGCGAATGGCTCATCTTATCCCGTTTGGTACGTACCATCCAAAGCGTATGGTCGTGCCAAGCCTCATTCTCCTTATTCTCTAGGAAATGGGCCGCTGCTATAGCATGTTTCGTACTCATAATCCGGACGCTAATATTTGAACGATGTGAATAGTCTTGATCGGAAGTTTCTCTCGCTTGATAACCCCTTCCATATGCATCAGGCAAGAGCTATCCGCCCCGGTGATATACTCGGCGCCGGTACTCATATGATCCTTTACCTTGTCTTGTCCCATGCAAGTAGAGACCTCAGGCTCCTCGATGGCGAACATACCGCCGAAACCGCAACATTCGTCCACCCGCTTCGGCTCGAACACCTCGATACCTTTCACCAAGGAAAGGAGATCACGTAACTTGGAACAGTACGGGATATTACGCTCGCTGGGCGACGAGAGATGCAACTCACGCACCCCGTGGCAACTATTATGGATACTCACCTTATGCGGGAAAACGGCCGGCAGGGATCCCGGTCTCACCACGTCGTGCAAGAACTCGCAGATATCATAAATCTTCTTACTGTTCATACAAACGTGATCCCGCTTTCCCAATATATGGGGATGGTTCTCTTTTACGAAGGCTACGCAACTGGCCGAGGGGCCTACCACGTAGTCATAGTTCTTAAACTGTTCCTCCATCCGGAGGGCCAAGCGAGCCGCCTCATCCTCGAAGCCGGCGTTCGCCATGGGTTGTCCGCAACAGGTCTGGTCCATCGGATAATCGACATCCACACCCACATGCCTCAACAATTTATACGAGGCGATACCCACTTCGGGGTACACCGCGTTAATGTAACATGGGATAAATAATCCTACCTTCATACTAATTTTATCTTATATATCATATACGACACCGTATATAATTAACACCTACAAGCCCCTCATAGCTGCATATTGGCCCTTACCCTGCTTAATGTCTCGGGAGTCATCAGCAAATAAGAGGCGATATGGGACAAGGGGGCACGCTGCACGATCTCAGGGTGTTCTTTCAATAAGCGGGCATAACGTTCATTAGCGGTCTCGAAACGAAGGAAATCCGCCTTCCGTTGAGACAGGATCAGCGAATTCTCCAACAGGCGGCGATACATGACCTCGATCTCGTAATCCTCGGCGCACAATGCCAATAAAGGATCATGAGGAATGCCATACAGCACCGTATTCTCCAAGGCCTCCACCAACAGATTAGCGGGACGCTGGCGCAAGAAGCTCTCGATGCAAATGAAGATGTTGTCCTCGCTGGCGAAATGCTCGGTCAGCTCTTTCTTATTCTTGAAGTAAAACTGGCGAACCATTCCCTTATAGACATAACCGAGTTGCGTACAAACCTCTCCTTCGCTCAAAAACAGGGCGCCTTTTTTCAATTCTGTCCGGATTAAGATAGAGGCCAGTTTCTGGGCGGCTTCCTCACTGAGTAGAATCGATTGCGCCGCAATCCTGCGAGCTATAAATATCGCTGTATCCATATTCATGGTTGTTTTTGTTTGTTTCCGCAAACTTACGAAATAAATACCACTTGATTTACATCAAGCCCCCATTTATTTATATTCCTGCCAACTCTTGATGCAGATATCATCTACGCTCAAGGTACAGAAGGCTTGAATGAAAGCGCTCGCCAGACGGGCATTCGTAATCAACGGGATATTCAGGTCGATGGCGGCACGGCGGATCTTATAGCCGTTGTCAAGCTCGCCGGCGGAAAGGTCACGAGGGATATTCACGACCATATCGATCTGCTTCTCATGAAGCATCTTAAGCGCCTGCGGTTCTCCCTTCTCGCTCGGCCAGTACACCTTCGTACTCGGAATGCCATTCTCCGCCAAGAAACGGTGCGTACCTCCCGTAGCGAATAGGTTGTAGCCTTTCGTCGCCAACATCTTAGCGGCATCCAGCATGGCTACCTTCTGCTTCGGCGTACCGGTGGACAGGAGGATATTCTTCTCCGGAACCCGTTGCCCGACAGCGAGCATACTCGTCAACACCGCCTCGGATACATCGTCGCCCAGACAACCCACCTCGCCCGTGGAAGCCATATCGACCCCTAATACCGGATCGGCTTTCTGCAAGCGATTGAACGAGAATTGAGAGGCCTTGATACCCACGTAATCCAAATCGAACTCATTCTTATTCGGTTTCTCTACCGGCAAGCCCAGCATGACACGGGTAGCCAACTCGATGAAGTTTATCTTCAGCACCTTGCTCACGAACGGGAAAGAACGGCTGGCACGAAGGTTACACTCGATCACCTTGATCTCATTGCCCTTCGCCAGATATTGGATATTGAACGGGCCGGAGATATTCAGCTCCTTAGCGATCTGCTTACTGATACGCTTGATACGACGAACCGTCTCTACATATAATTTCTGGGCCGGGAACTGAATCGTAGCGTCGCCGGAATGAACCCCGGCAAACTCGATATGCTCGCTAATGGCATACATCACGATCTCGCCATGATCGGCCACGGCATCCATCTCCACCTCTTTCGCATGCTCGATGAACTGACTTACCACCACCGGATGCTTTTGGCTGACGTTGGCGGCCAATTTCAAGAAACGCTCCAACTCCTCTTGATTCGAGCAGACATTCATGGCGGCACCACTCAGCACGTAACTCGGGCGAACCAACACGGGGAAGCCTACCTCCGCCACGAAGCCATTGATATCCTCCATGGAAGAAAGCTCTTTCCAGCGGGGTTGATCCACGCCGATACGATCCAACATGGCGGAGAACTTCTCACGGTCCTCGGCATTATCGATGCTCTTGGCGGATGTCCCCAAGATATTCACATGCTGCTCGTCCAAACGCATCGCCAAGTTATTCGGGATCTGGCCGCCGGTGGAGACGATCACGCCGTGCGGGTTCTCCAGCTCGAGGATATCCATCACACGCTCGAAGGTAAGCTCATCGAAATAAAGACGATCGCACATATCATAGTCGGTAGACACCGTCTCGGGATTGTAGTTGATCATCACGGAACGATAGCCCTCCTTACGGATCGTATTCAAGGCCTGCACGCCACACCAGTCGAACTCCACCGAGCTACCGATGCGATAAGCGCCGGAACCCAGCACGACAATCGAGCGATGATCGCCCAAGTACGTCACGTCGTTTTCCGTACCGCTATACGTCAGGTACAGGTAATTCGTCCGCGCCGGATACTCGGCGGCCAAGGTATCGATCTGTTTCACCACCGGAAGAATGCCATGCTCCTTACGGAACTGGCGAACCAACATCATACCCTTCTCCACATCCCCGTCGAGACCGATCGCCCGTGCGATCTGGAAATCAGAGAACCCTTGTATCTTCGCCCGGCGGATCAACTCCGGATTGATGCGCCAACGTTGGATCCCCTTCATATCGAAAGCGTGAAGCTCCTTGGAGGTCTGCATGATTCCATATAGTTTCTGTAGGAACCATCGGTCTATCTTGGTAAGCTCATGAATCTGGTCTACCGTATAACCAGCACGGAATGCCTTCGAGATAACGAAGATACGGCGGTCGGTAGGCTCATGCAAAGCCTTATCGATATCCTCGATCACCAACTCCTTATTCTCCACGAAACCGTGCATACCCTGCCCGATCATACGCAAGCCCTTCTGGATAGCCTCCTCGAAGGTACGTCCGATCGCCATCACCTCGCCAACCGACTTCATGCTGGAACCCAACTCACGAGCCACGCCATGGAACTTACCCAAGTCCCAGCGAGGGATCTTACATACCACGTAATCGAGAGCCGGCTCAAAGAAAGCGCTAGTCGTTTTCGTCACGGAGTTTTTCAAGTCGAACAAACCGTAGCCCAAGCCTAATTTAGCGGCCACGAAAGCCAACGGATAACCGGTCGCCTTAGAAGCCAAGGCCGAAGAACGGCTCAAGCGGGCGTTCACCTCGATCACCCGGTAATCCTCACTCTCCGGATCGTAAGCGTATTGCACGTTACACTCGCCCACGATACCGATATGGCGGATGATACGGATCGCCAACTCACGTAATTTATGATAATCCGTATTACTCAAGGTCTGCGAGGGGGCAATCACGATAGACTCTCCCGTATGGATTCCCAGCGGGTCGAAATTCTCCATGTTACATACCGTGATGCAGTTATCGAAGCGGTCGCGCACCACCTCGTACTCTACCTCTTTCCAGCCCTTCAAGCTTTTCTCCACCAATACTTGCGGAGAGAAAGAGAAAGCCTTCTCTACCAACACGTCCAATTCTTCCTCATTGTCGCAGAAACCGGAACCCAAGCCCCCCAGCGCATAAGCGGCACGGACGATGACCGGATACCCCAGCTCAGCGGCCGCACGACGAGCGTCAGCGGCGTTCTCCACGGCCTCGCTCTTGATCGTCTTCACGTCGATCTCATCCAGCTTGCGTACGAACAACTCCCGATCCTCGGTATCCATGATAGCCTGCACCGGGGTACCCAATACCTTCACGCCATACTTCTCCAGCACGCCGCTTTGGTAAAGAGCCACGCCACAATTCAACGCCGTCTGCCCGCCGAAAGCGAGCAAGATACCTTCCGGACGTTCCTTCTCGATCACCTTTTCCACAAAAAAAGGAGTAACGGGCAGGAAATAAACCGTGTCCGCGACTCCTTCCGAGGTCTGTACCGTAGCGATATTCGGATTGATCAATACCGTTTGAATCCCCTCTTCCTTAATCGCCTTCAGGGCTTGGCTGCCTGAATAATCGAACTCGCCCGCCTCACCAATCTTCAAGGCTCCGGAACCGAGTATCAGGACTTTCTTTATATCTTCTTTCATTGCTTTACTTTTTTTAATGTTCTCTTTTAGGGTAAGCCTAAACACCCGTTTAAGGTAGACCTAAACACTCATTTAGGGTTGCCCTAATCCCTCGTTTAGGGTGGGCGTAAATCCCCGGCTACAACAATTCCGTGAATTTATCAAACATGAACTCCGTATCCAGCGGCCCGCTGCAAGCCTCGGGATGGAACTGAGAGGAGAAGAAAGGCTTCGTCTTATGCTTGATACCCTCGTTCGTCCCGTCATTCATATTGATGAACAGCGGTTCCCACTCCTCACCCAGCGTATCGTTATCCACGGCGTAACCATGGTTCTGCGAGGTGATGAAGCATTTCTCCGTGCCTACCATACGTACCGGCTGGTTATGGCTACGATGACCGTACTTCAATTTATAGATAGAAGCACCGCCGGCTTTCGCCAACAACTGGTTACCCATGCAAATACCGCAAATCGGCTTATCCCCGGAAAGCGCCTTACGGATATTCCGCACGGCGGCATCGCAAGTATCCGGATCGCCCGGACCGTTGCTGATAAACAAGCCATCGTATTCCAGCTGATTGAAGTCGTAGTCCCAAGGCACACGGATCACCGCCACGTTACGCCTCAACAGGCAACGGATGATGTTATGTTTCACGCCGCAGTCCAAAAGCACGACGCGCTTTAGGAATTGAGAATTGAGAATCGAGAATCGAGAATCGGAGGCTTCCGATAAAGAACAGGTCTGGCTCGTACCATCGGGCAGGTAACAAATAATCTCCTTGCACGATACCCGATCCACATAGTTCACATGCTCATAATCCTCGATCTTCAATTCCCCATTTCCAATTTCGTTATCGGCATCGCCGATAACGATACGTCCCATCATCACGCCATGCTCACGCAATTTCTTAGTCAACGCACGCGTATCGATACCGTATATGCCCGGGATCTTCTCCTCCTTCAACCAGTCGCCCAAACTGCACTCGGCGTTCCAGTGGCTATACTCATGGCTGTAATCGCTAACGATAATCGCCTCGGCGTGGATCTTCTCGCTCTCCATAAACGTAGCGATCCCGTTCGGCTCGAACGTACGAGGCGGGACACCGTAGTTACCAACGAGCGGATAAGTCAACACCATCAACTGGCCTGCGTACGAAGGGTCCGTCAAGCTCTCCGGATATCCGGTCATAGCGGTATTGAACACGACCTCGCCAGCCACCGGTCTCTCATAGCCGAAAGAGTAGCCACGGAAGACGGTACCGTCGTCTAACATCAAAGTTGCTGTTCTGTTTGTCTGCATAGAATCTGTATGTTGTGTCATTTCACTAAATATTCTTCTTCCATATAGTGAATAAAAGCCTCGTTCACTAACCGAGTCCCGCCCGGTGTCGGGTAATCGCCGGAGAAATACCAGTCACCCGGATGCTCCGGACAAGAGGCATGCAAGCCCTCCAAAGTCTGGTAGACGATCTCTACTTTCGCCTGCGTCCCGGCCGGTGTAAGCAACTCCACCATCTTAACGGATATCTCCTCGTCCGTAAACGGGGCGTATATCTCCTTTACGTAATTCACCAACGGACCATCCGCCGCTGTTTGTTGTCGCTTCGCCTTCTGATAAGCGTCCAAGATCACGTATTCCATCCCCCGGTCACGTAACAGGGCCACCGCAGCCTTAAAAGCGATAAACTCGTTCATCCGGGACATATCGATACCGTAATAATCCGGGTAACGTACCTGCGGAGAAGAACTTACGATCACGATTTTCTTCGGATGCAGGCGATCCAAGATACCGATAATACTCTGGCGTAAGGTAGTACCCCGCACGATGCTATCATCTATCACAACCAGATTATCGATAAAAGGTTCAATACTTCCGTAAGTAATATCATATACGTGCGCCGCCAGATCATTGCGGCTATTGCCCTCAGCGATAAATGTACGTAATTTTATATCTTTTATAGCTACTTTCTCCGAGCGGACTCGCATGGAAAGGATTTGCTCCAGTTCCTCTTCCCTAAGCAGGTGACTACGATCGGCGATCCATTCTTTTTTCAGCTTATTCAAATAGTTGTTCAACCCCTCCTGCATCCCGAAATAAGCGACCTCGGCCGTATTCGGGATAAAAGAGAAGACGGTATGATTCAAATCGTAATCCACCGCTTTCAAGATCGGATGCACGAGATTATCTCCCAAACGCTTCCTTTCCCTGTAGATATCCACGTCGCTACCCCGTGAGAAGTAGATACGCTCGAAGGAACAAGCCTTATTCTCTTTCGGCTCCACGATCTGGGAGATATGCCACTCGCCTTTCTTGTTGACGAGTATCGCCTCTCCCCGATTCAACTCCCGGATATCCTCTACCTGCACGTTCATCACGGTTTGTATAACCGGACGCTCGGAAGCCAGCACGATGATCTCATCATCCGCATAATAGAAGGCCGGACGGATTCCCCACGGGTCCCGCACGCTGAACGACTCGCCACTACCGGTGATACCGCAAATCACGAAACCACCGTCCCAGCCCGGGGTACAGCGTTTCAGCACGTTCGACAAATCAATTTGATCCTCGATGGCATGCGTGATATCCATCCCTCTCAATCCTTCCGCCTCACACTTTTGGTACAGGCGCTCCACTTCCCGGTCCAGCCGGTGTCCCAGCTGCTCCAGCATAATATAGGTATCGGAATATTTCCGGGGATGCTGGCCGATCGCCGTGATCTCCTCGAATATCTCATGAACATTTGTCAGGTTGAAATTTCCGCAAACGGCAAGGTTCTTGGCACGCCAGTTATTGCGTCGTAAAAAAGGATGGATATAAGAGATTCCGGATTTTCCGGTGGTACTGTAACGGAGGTGGCCCATATAAAGCTCTCCGGCGAAAGGTAGGTTGGCTTTGGCGAATAACGGATCGTTGAGTTGCTCGGGGGTTAAATCCTTGTAGTGTTCGTGAACTGCGGCAAATATCTCGGTAATAGCTCCGGTCCCGACAGCCCGTTCACGGAACATATATTCCTCTCCGGCATTTGCCTCTAACTTCACGCAGGCTAAGCCCGCTCCTTCCTGCCCCCTGTTATGCTGCTTTTCCATCAGCAAATAGAGCTTGTTCAGTCCATACATCCAACTACCGTATTTCTGGTGATAATACTCCAAAGGCTTCAGTAACCGGACCATGGCGACACCACACTCGTGCTTCAATACTTCCATTGTCGAATCAACTTTTTGATTTTGCCGCAAATATACAGACAATCCCTAACATATTGTTTAAACAAACATAAAATAATTGACACTTTCACGGAAAAAATGTTTTTATCGGACGTTTGGTTCACAAAGCTTAGATTTTATAAGCAAAAGGGAGGGTTTGTTTTCAATCTATAAGCCACTCATTTCCCTCTTAAAAGAGGCCTTTCAAAGATATCCATCCGAGAACCGTAATATTTCCGCAACAGAAAGAAAAGTACCAATATTCTTTCTGGCACAGAAAGCCCGTAGCACTGGCGCAAAAATGTTGTTCGCAGCCCCATGTGCTTATAAAGTTTTGAATGCAGACCAAGGGAAGGAAGTTGAAGCCTACACTGCCCACTGCTTTTCTAGGGCTGGTTACAAAATAAACGCCATTCCATTCTGGCTCATGGGTATGATGTTGTAGTCTTTTGTAATACAAAGGTGGTAAGAAGCATAATGTCATGTTTCCGGAAACAAAAAAGCCTCCTTTTAGGGGAGGCTTTACCATGGGATTCTAACATGAACGATCGTCATAGGTAAACATACGGAGAATTCTACGATTATGCAACATTACGATGAAGATATTCCCATCATTAGGCACTTGATGAAGTCGCTCACGGATCTTATTAAACACTCGTAATTACTAGGAGATGTCAGGAACTAAAGAGACAGGTAGGAAATCCTCTGTAGTTTCGGGATCATATGCTCGGTCTTTCGCCTCAAAAATAACACTCCCCGGAACAAGACAAATACAAGTATGATACATTCCTTGAGGAACCTGTATTCCCGGACAAGATCCTCCAGCCTCTAGGACAAACTCATCAATCTTATTTCCCTTCGCATCATAAAACACTTCACGCACAGCCCCCCGGCAAACGATTACCGTCTCTGATGTTTCTTGATGTCGATGTATCGGTATCACGGTCTCTGGCATCAGGACATTCAGCATCCGCTGCGAGGTATCCTTTCCAGCCACGGTTCTCAAATCATAATGCATTCGTTTCCTTGGTGAGGAAATCGCATCCAATAAGATCTTATCAAACAATTCATTATTCAGCTCCATACATTCCATTCTCATTTAAAAGCAAACACAAATGCTCCATACATTTATAGAGTACCATCATTCAAATTTTCATTATTTGATCTAGCTTATCAATACATACTTTTTTCGAAAAATGTATCTTATAATAGGCTTGCCCATTTAATCCCAACTGCGACCTCTCCTCTTCTGTCTTATGATACATTGTAATTACATTCTTTGCCAATCCTTTAAAATCACCGGAGTTAGTAGTCAATCCACAGTTAGCTTCTTCAACTATTTTATTACCCATACCAGACAACATCGTAACCATTGGCTTTGCGGAAGCCATATATGCTTGAACTTTAGAAGGTATAGTCAATGAAAAAATATATTCTTCTTTTAATGATACCAACATCACATCCGCAAGAGAAAAAAAGTCGGGCATTTCTTCAACTGGATAACGGCCTAAGAAAAACACCGTATCATTTAATTTTAAGGATTGAACCTTTTGTTCAATATCTGATTTCATGCGTCCATCACCTACTATTATCCATTTAATATCCGGAAGATGTCGGGTTAAAACCGCAGCTTGAATAATAGATCCAAAATCTTGTGCCGCACCTATATTACCAGCAAACATGACTTTAAATCCATTAGGCATTAAAGATTCATATTTATTTGAATCACTAATCTCTTTCATGAACACATCTTCTGCCCAGTTTGGTACATATATTAACTTGTCTTTAAAATTTCCTTTACTCAAAACTGACTCAAAAAAAGCAGGAGACTGTACAAACAAGATGTCTGTTCTACAATAAATACCTGTAACCAATTTTGATAATAAGTTCATTACAAACCCACTTTTCAAACCGCTTGCGGCTGCTACACTTTCCGGCCATAAGTCTTGAATCCATAAAGAAGCATTAACACCCGTTTTCTTTTTTAAAAGCAATGCAGGATACATCTGAAATACAGGAGAAGTTCCAAAGCAAAAGATACTATCAGTCTCTATACGATGGGTTAATACGTATAAGGAAGCAAAAAAAACAAACGAAAGATAATTCAAGGCCAGCCGTATTCCTCCACCATTTCCTCTAGGAATAAGAGGCACGCGGATAACTCTGATCCCTTTATAATCTTCCTCCTGTATTCCCCAAAACTTATAACCGTTAAGAATTTTTCCTTTCGGATAATTTGGTTTCCCAGTCAGGACCGTTACATTGTGCCCCCGTTTAACCCATTCTTCCGCTAAATCATTCACTTTAAACTCTTCTGGATAAAAGTATTGGCAGACAATTGTTATTTTCATATTGTTGATTATTTACGCCAAACCATCTTATCTATAATGCCGGTATAACTCTGTATTAACTTAACCACCTTAGTAGATACATTGCTATCATCATAAGCAGGTACCGTTAATCCATCATCCCCACAAAGATGCATTTCTACAGCAAGATCAACGGCCTGTAATACTTGTTCTGTTGAAATTGATCCTATGACAAAGACACCCTTATCCATAGCTTCTGGGCGCTCTGTTGATGTACGAATACTTACCGCCGGAAATTTAAAGTAACTAGCTTCTTCCGGAACTGTTCCACTATCTGATACCACACAAAAAGCATACTGTTGTAAATGGTTATAATCATGGAATCCTAAAGGTTTACTTTGAATCACTCGTTTATCAAACTTAAACCCACGTTGCTCGATAAACTTTTTGCTACGAGGATGACAAGAATAAAGAATAGGCATATTATACTTATCAGCCATAGCATTAACCGCATTCATCAAGGAGAAAAAATTAGCTTCAATATCTATATTTTCCTCACGATGAGCTGAAAGCAGGATATATTTATGCCGCTCCAATCCTAAACGCTCTAATATTTTACTTGAATTAATTTGTTCTATACACCCATCCAACACCTCACGCATAGGAGATCCGACAACATAGGTATTCTCAGGCCTAACCCCCGCATCAAGGATATAACGACGAGCATGTTCGCTATAACAAAGATTCACATCACTAGTTACATCTACAATTCTTCTGATTACCTCTTCAGGTAAATTCTCATCTTTACAACGATTTCCTGCTTCCATATGAAATATCGGAATTTTCAAACGTTTCGCAGAAATAATAGAAAGACAACTATTAGTATCACCTAACACTATTACAGCATCAGGTTTTACTTCTACCATCAACTCATAGCTCTTAGAGATTACATTCGCCATGGTTTGACCTATGTTTTCACCAACCACATTCAAGTAATAGTCAGGCTCACGCAAAACTAGATCTTTAAAAAACACTTCGTTTAAAGTATAATCATAGTTCTGCCCTGTATGAACAAGAAAATGTTCAAAATACTTATCACACTTTTTAATAATGGCAGACATCTTTATTATTTCAGGCCGAGTACCTAAAATAGTCATTAATTTTAATTTTCCCATATAGTCAATCAATATAAAGGATAAATATCTTTATGGTTATCAACCCACTCTTTCATCTCTATAATCATCTGTTCGTAAGAAGGTACCTCAAAATCAAAATCAGTACGCTTATTGAGTAAAGTCTTATCTAAAACCAATTTTTCAGACTTCGCTATCTGAACCTCATTATTTCTAAAGTACTTATTAAAGAGACATAGCAAGTTATATTTATTAATACTTCCGTTATTTACCAAATTATATAATCCAGTAAGGTTCGTTTGTAGAGCACGTTCCATCGCCTTTGCAAGGGTTAAAGTAGTAACTCCTGTCCATATAGCTTTTGTAAAGCCATTGATTGGAGTATGTTGTTTCATAAACCAATGAAAAAGGCCTATTCCATGTTCATTAATATCCGGACCAATAATAGAATTTCTAAAGGTAAGGTTTTTATCATCCACAATCTCACCCAATGCCTTTGTCCTATCATAATATGAACATCCATCAGGTACGGAGCACTCATCATAAGGCCCTTTATTACCAGCAAATACACAATCTGTACTCATCTGAATAAAGCGTGTCGGAGTATCTTTCAACCAAGCTACAACTTGATGAGGAAGATAACTATTAATATAAACAGCCTTTTCAGGAGCAGAATCGGCAAATTGATTCAGCAAACCAATGCAATTAATTATGGCATCGTAATTACCTGTAGTTACTATATTTTTCAAACATTCTATATCGAATGCATCTCCCCCGATCCACGTACAAAAAGGAAATCGTTTGCGAGAGAACGCATACACCTCATATCCCTGCTCTTTAAAATAAAGCGCAATAGTATGGCCAGCCATACCGGAAGCACCCAAGACTAGTATTTTCATATAGGCAGTTATTACTCAGAACGTATTTCCTTTGTTTTCACTCTTGCTTGTAAACCAAGATCTTCACGAATAAAATTGAGTTTATACAACATTTCCTTCATGCCCTCCACATCGAGACGGGTAGTATTATGGGAATGATACTCCTCTACCTGCTCAACCTTATGAGAACCCTCAGTAAAGAACTTATCATAGTTCAAGTCTCGGTTATCACATGGAATACGGTAATAGTTACCCATATCAATAGCCTTAGCCATCTCCTCACGAGTGACAAGAGTCTCATAAAGTTTCTCACCATGACGAGTGCCAATCACTTTAACCTCAGTCTCACCATATCTCGAATCAATCTTAGCGTAAATCTCCTTCAACGCTCTGGCTAGAGTTTCCAAGGTAGCCGCAGGAGCCTTCTGGACAAACAAATCCCCATTCTCACCATGAGTAAAAGCATAAACCACCAAATCAACAGCGTCATCCAAAGTCATCATGAAGCGAGTCATATTTGGATCTGTTATAGTAATAGGTTTACCATCCATCATCTGCTCAACCCACAAAGGGATGACAGAACCACGAGATGCCATAACGTTACCATAACGAGTACAGCAAATAGTAGTCTTTGCATTCTGTCCCAAAGCACGACCTTGAGCAATAGCAACCTTCTCCATCATAGATTTAGAGATCCCCATAGCGTTGATAGGATAAGCGGCCTTATCCGTAGAAAGTACCACGACGTTCTTCACTCCATGAGCGATAGCAGAAAGCAACACATTATTAGTACCCTCCACGTTCGTACGCACAGCCTCCATAGGAAAGAATTCACAACTAGGAACCTGTTTAAGAGCAGCGGCAGAGAACACATAATCCACACCAGTCATAGCGAAATCCACCGCCTCACGCTGACGCACATTTCCAATATAAAACTTCACCTTATGAGCCACATCCGGACGCTGAGCCTGAAGGTAATGGCGCATATCATCCTGTTTCTTCTCATCACGTGAAAGAATACGAATCTCTTTTATATCGCTATCCAAAAAGCGACGAAGCACGGCGTTACCAAACGAGCCCGTGCCTCCTGTTATCAATAAAACTTTGTCTTTAAATACTGACATGATAAATTGTATAAATTTAATCTTTCTATGTTACTGATACCAATGGGTATTGGCAATAGATCGATTCATTTTTCGTAAGATTCCATGATCTCGATCAACTTCCGGGCTCTTTCCTCATAAGTATCGAATTCTTTTAACTGCTGGTCACCTAGCGACAGAAGATGGTCATAATACAAACGATCTGTTGCCACTTTATAAATGCTATCCGCAAGTGCAGATGCGGAGGTAGCCTCATAATATTCCGCCGCATCTCCACACAAGCTATGGGCAAACCCCAAATCGGTCGTGATGATCGCCTTTCTCATCCGCATGGCCTCTGCATAGCTGGCACTGAAGCACTCCAGCAAGGAAGGCAAGAACATTGCATCAACCTGCTGATACAGACCTGGGCATTGATTGATCCGCACAGCCCCCAAGAAAAGCACGTGCTCCCGTTCCTCTTCACTTAAAGGGATGTACTCTTCCTCCCGAATGGTAAGAATAAAACGAAACTTTAAATCTGGATATTTACTCCTCAATATATGAATGCAAGGCACAATGATCGGCAAATTTTTATGGGGGTAATTCGCACAAACAGTCAACAGTGTAAATCCATCAAAATAAGGCAATTGAACAGAGCAATCCCACATTTCAGGATAGTCAAACACTTGATTGTAGTTGTTGGTTACCGTATAGACCTTTTTCTTAGGAAACAACTCTTTCAGCTTCATTGAAATAAAAGGATTTTCTGTATAATAGGCATTCGCACTCATACGAAAGTTTCTTTTGATAAACGATAACCTGAGACGCAATTTTAAATTATCCTTCCATGATACACTTTTAAAGAAAGGAGAATCCGACAACACCAAATGAGAAAGAGCGAATCCACACAGGTGCCTACACTTTGGGATCCAGACGGAAGGGCCAAATAGGGTAAACACCATCTCTATCTCATGTTGTTCTACCAATCCATCTAAAAAGGCATTACGGCCTGTTAGTATCTGAATGAATCCTAAAGGTCTAGAATACCGAACAACATAAATACAAGGAAGCATCTCTATCGCCTTTGCGCATTCTTCCAATGCAGATGGCAATACCACTGTGAAATGATGTTTAGATGTATATTTATACAACTCTCTACAAACAGAATCACACACCTGGATACCTCCTCCAACTTTCAAGTTAGAGGCATTAATAAGTACATTCATAATGTAAACTCGTAAGTTATCAAATTCTATTTTCTTTATTAATGCGTATCAATAGTTCGCTTTATGATTCGCATTATTACCAAAAAAATCAAATTGTACCATTATCGACTCTTATACTCTCACCCGAAATACTTTCTGCCTTGTCAGAAAGTAAAAAAGCAACAGTCTCCGCAACAGAACGAATCGATGTCGGAGCTTTCATTGAAGTACGTTTATAAATACGGTCTTTTTGTTCATTGTTAAGTGTAGCACTCATAGCTGTTTCCATAAATCCCGGCACAACTACATTCGAACGTATGCCCAGTCCGCCCCATTCTCGACAAGTATCTTTTGAGAATGCTTCCAAAGCTCCTTTACTGGAGGCATACATAGCAAGTCCTTTATAGCCGGTATGAGCGCTGATGGAAGATATGTGCACGATACTACCTCGCGTATGATGAAGAAGCATATTACGAATAGCGTATTTGGTCATCATCATTGGTGTAAATACATTTACTTCATACATCGCTTTCAATTTTTCAAGATTCAAATTAGTCACGATGTCATCGTAAGCAATAGCTGCGTTGTTTACAAGACCATACAATTGTACCCTATTGGAAACAAAGTCCTTAAAGATACTCTTACGCACACCATCCGCATCAGACAAATCAATGCTTTTAAAAAATAACTTACCTGTATACTCTTGTTCCAGCACTCTAAATTCTTCCGTGTAGCTGCGTGCCACTCCATAAACGATATTGCCTTGTTCCAAAAGTACACGGCATATTTCAATGCCCACGCCACGTGAGCAACCTGTTATTAAATAATTCATGAACGTTTCAATTTCCCGGTTCTTGTTAATGAAAAAGATTCTACAAACTTTATCTTACGAGGAATTTTAAAATCTTGTAGATGCTCCTTCAATATCTTTCTTATATCTACTTCTTTCAGTTCTGCGCCTTCTTCCAACAGTACTTCCGCACAAAGGACATTCCCTAAAATGGCATTAGGCTTTCCAAAGACAAGAGCCTGTCTCACTCCATTTATGGAAAGAATGGCATTTTCCGTTTCTCCCGGATTTACCTTATATCCACCAACATTAATAAGTTCGTTTTTACGACTGCTAAAGCGGAATAAGCCATTCGCCTCATCCACCCACTCAATAATATCACCAGAATGGTAGTAATCTCCATCAAACTCAAAACTATCAGACTGGCCGAGCAAAGATTTATGAATCATCAGTTCTTTATCTTTAACCTCAAATTTATCCTTGATCGCTGATGGAATCTGGAAACAATCCCCCTTAGCGGCAAACAGCGAACCAGCCTCTGTAGATGCATACACATTATTAATTTTTGCGTTTGGAAATATCCTTCCAATGGCATCATACAAATGCCAGTCAGACTTTTCTCCCCCCAATGTGACACGTTGAACGGAGGGGTAAGCCCTTCCAAATGGTAGAAGCAAACGATAGAACGTGGGAGTTGCCGAAAGATGCGTGATCTGGTTTTCCTCAATGGCAGCATATACATCCAAGCGTCCCGCATTAAACACATTCACTAAAGTATTCAAATTTTCAAAAGCTTGAAAAAACACCTGTAATCCAGCCATGTGCGTGGGGTTATAAGCATATCCCCAAACCTGATTTTGATATTTCTCTCCCTTACGCACCGAGCGTGTAAGGGAAGCAATGGTGTGAATAACTTTCTTAGGCTGCCCAGTCGTGCCAGATGTAAAGATTGTTATTTCTGACGGAGACGCTTCTATCGCATCGACCACATCTGAGATAGAATTGAAATGACAGCGATCCAAAGCAATGCTCTTGTTAATCTCATCCTCGTCTATTCCATCAATTTCGGAAGAACTCAAATCGCTATCAAGAAGAATTAGTGATTTTCCACAAGCTAACGCACGTATGAGATTACAAAAATAAGCAAATAAATCTGTACCCCTGAATAAAGGACAATAGATCTGCTCAGCATTCAAGAGAGACAGTAATTCGTCATAGGAGTACTCTTTGCCCTTATCAATAAGAAAGACTCTCATTTATTGAAGTTTTTCGTAGATTTCACCTATCGTGTTTACCAAGCCGTCCTCAAAGATGTCGATATCAAACTCATCCTCAATCTTCACTGTCAACTCTGCCAGATCAAACGAGGTAAGATCAAGGTCATTGCGAAGATCATCAGTCACGTTGATGTTATCGATGGCAGGAAGCTCCTTTGTCGCACGAATCTCGTTGATTATATTCAATATTTTCTGTTCCATGTTTCGTCATCATTTATTTATTGGTTCATAAAAATGTGTTTCACTCATATTTGCTGTTACGCTCCCCCATGACAATCCGACCCCAAAGCCTGTCATCACGACCTTAGAGAGGTCATATCTCCCTTGGGGGCAGACATCAGAAAGGAGTAAGGGGATTGTTGATGGTCCCGTGTTTCCATAGTTCTCTACGTTTATGGGAACTAATTCCGCTCTGGCCTTGAGTTTCTTCCTAACGTAGTTTACCATAAACCTATTTGCCTGGTGCAAGGCAAATAGTCCCACTTGTTCCCTCTCCCATCCGACCAGTTCCAGAAGCGCATTGACATTCTTGTGTACTTGGGTAATGGCAAAGTTGAATATTGCCATACCATCCATATAAAGGTCATTCTGAGTACGTCCGTTATTATCTTCGTCATATTTCAGCTCTGAAGTTTCGGCTGTGATTGGCTGACGAAAACCACCGGCAGGAACTATGAGACGATCTGCGCCGCTTCCGTCTGACTGGATATGAAATCCCATCGGCTCAGTTCCTTTACAAACAAGAGAAGCCGTACCACAATCACCAAATACCATACGTAAAGATTTATCCTGTGGATTAATCATGCGTGAAGTTGTATCTCCTGCCAGTACTAATACATTATTGCACATTCCACTGTTAATCCATGTCGCCGCAAGAAACAATCCATAAATGTATCCGGAACAACCGTAGTGCACATCTATGCAAATAGTATCCTTGGATAGTCCTAAACGGTCTTGAAGGCAGATGGATGTGGCTGGAAGGATATAGTCACATGTCTGAGAAACAAACACAAGTCCGTCAATGGTTGATTTATCTATATTCTCCTTCTCAATTAAATGCTCCGCAGCTTTTTGGCACATATCGGCACTGGTCATCTCCTTGTCTGCCACTCGCACACGCTCCACTCCAGTCGTTCTTATTATATTCCTCACCTCACTTTCGCCATATAAGCTATTGAATGATATCATCTCAATAGTATTGGTGGGCAGCCATGAGGTTATCGCCTTTATCTGTATATGAGGTATTATCGTTTTCATCATCAACTATTGTAATGTAAATCCTCCGTCTATGACAATATCCGAACCTGTCACAAAGCTCGATGCGTCAGAAAGCAAATAGATAATGCCATAAGCTACTTCCTTTGGGTCTCCAAAACGCTTCATAGGATAACGCTGAGCTTCAACAGCAAGTTGTTCTTTTGAAATAATTCCAGCATCTAATATGTGAGTATTAATCATGCCTGGACATACTTCATTTACTCGTATTCCTTTTGCAGCTAAATCCAAGGCAGCATTCATGACAAAACCTCGAACCGCACCTTTAGATGCTGAATAAAGTACATTTCCCCCCCCACACACACTAGTACCGGAAATCGAACAAGTAAAAACAATACTTCCACCTTTTCCAACTCTCTTTTTTTTCAATACTTTTTGCGTCAAAAGAATAGGCGCGATGGTATTGACTTCCAATACCTTTTCTAACTTCTCACGCTTTATAAATTGTGTTGGACAAGTCTCGGTTATACCAGCATTATTCACAAGACCCTGAATATCAGGAAGCTGATCAACAAGATAATCCAATTGTTCACAATCTGAAAGATCTGCTATGATCATAGCATGGCCAGTCCCCTCAAGCATATTAAACGTTCGCTTCAAACGTTCTTCATTACGTGCAGTTATCACAACCTTTGCCCCCATCTTAGAACATTCAATAGCAGTAGCCATGCCAATACCTGAGTTAGCACCTGTTATGAGAATGGTTTTACCTTCTATTGAGAATGGATTATAATTCATTACTGCTTATTTTTAACCAAATCAAATAACTCTTGAATGGTATTAGCCCGGCGCATTTCATCAGCCTTTAAACTAATATCATATTCGTCATCAATCATTGCCATCAAACCTAGAGCGACAAGTGATGACCACTCGTCTAAATCGCGAAATTTTGTATCTGGCTTGATCTCGCTTACATCCGTCTCATCAAGTTGTTCCGCAAAATGCTCAATAAATTCTTTCAGTTCCATATTTCCTAATTTTAAAGTTGTTCTATTTTATAATCAAGCTATTAATAATAAATTATTTAAAATCCATATCAGAATCGGCCGAGGTATGAAAGACCGCATATTCCCGTTGAGTAGCTGGCTTAAAACGAGCTACAATGTCCGCTCCACCTTGCTTCTCCCCAAAAGCATTCCGCTTTAGTTGCTGAGAAAAAACAGGTAGGGAGGAGCGTATGTAAACCCCAGCGAAACCCATCTGCCGAGACAGAGAAAGGGAAGCTTTTATAATAGCGTTTTGCCCTTCTTCATCACCAATTGCAAACCGATAATCCACGACATAAAGCAGTGGAATCCCCTTAAAAGAATCGTATTGTCTGCAAGCGAAATAGATATCATAACCGGCTCCTGCCACTTCGAGGGCATACACCTGATATTTGTCTTTCAATGTGAAAAAGCGCCAATCCATAAAACCAACCGAACGATCAAACTCAATCAGTCCGTCATTCCAATATCCGCCCTGCGGATATCTTAGGTCACCGGCTTTATCCAGCCGGCGAAACTTCCCCCAACGTGTCTTTATTTCTGGTGGATAGGAGGAATCCCCTACAATAGGCCTCCGTGCCGAAGGGAAAAAGGGCACAAGAATATATCGAAGCAAATATCGGTTAAACCGTATAAATGCCACAGACTTAGCGATAAACTTGGAGCGCATCCGTCTTTGAAGCTCAATCGATATCTGAGACAATCCAGCTCCAAAAAGGTTCTTAATCGAGAATAACTCTCCACAAATAAGAGTTCCCGCATCTGTCTGGCGATAGTCATCCAAAACCTTCGTGTCATACGACCAAACGATATCTTGCTCTTCGCTACCGATCCGAGCCTTCGTTCGCAAAAACATATTTGCTCCGATGATCTCTTGCCCCCTATAAATCAACAATGACATCTCCTCCCCTCCTAGCGGCATATACGATAAAGTAAAATCGATAAACGAACTCAAGTCCTTGCGAGAAGGATAGGCCTTCGCTATATAACTTACCAAAGCATTTTTGTCTGAAGAAGTATATCTCTTACTATAAATCTCCGTATTATCCATCAATTAATATCTATGTAGCGTATTATAATGCAATTTCTGATAATGGGATGCAAGTATATCCATCCCTCCATGAAGAGCCAATCGGGCTTGAATGGGAGATAGCGACTGAAAAAAAGATCTATGTTTCACCATTTTATCCATGTCATATTCCCCCGGTACAGAAATATAAAGTTTCTGATAACCTGCTTTCAACGATTCTGAAATAACTCGGTCTGAATAGTATCCTTGCGGATAGCAGACGCTATCGACCGTTTTTCCCAAAAGACGTTCAAAATAAGTCTTTGAAGTACACAAATCGTCTTGAAGTTCCTCATCAATCAGTGCACTCATGTTTTTGTGACGAACGCCATGTGACTGGATATTGAAACCCATCTCATGCAATCGCATGATCTCAGACTCTGACAGATAACCCTCTTTCCCAATCAAGGTAGTGGGAATAAAGACCGTGGGATAGACACGCTGGGAAACCAACCAATCCGCACAATCCAGCAATCCGCGAAAGCCATCATCGAAAGCGATTTGTATCTCCCCTTTGGACCTCTTAATATCTCGGACAATCTCAAAACCAGCCTTCCGTATAACCTCTACATGCCGCTTAAACAAGTCAAGAGAGGTCGACATATCTGTATACGACACACAGCCATGAATGTCATGATAATAGATCACCCTGCTACTTCTATTCTGACCTAAGAAGCTACCCACCAAGAAAATCCCAGTCCTAACTAGTTCTTTAATATTCATTGTTATAAAAAATAAGGTTCACCTATTATTTAACTGATCACTTCTCAAACGAGCTTTTCTCTGGAAGGAGCGATTCAAAAGCGCTAATCAATGAGAGCTTAGCCTTTTCAAAGTCAACTGTCAAGTCTGAATCGTTCAAACAAATCACTCGTTTGCGCTGGTTGCGTATCAAATCTGATATATAGTCCAAATTATCGTTTTGTATCGCAACATATTCTGAGTCCTTCCAAACATTGTAAGGAGAGAACTCTCCGGAACAAAGCCTCCAATACCGCATGAGATATTGATTTACATTCGTAATGTCACGGAACCGAGACGCGGAGGTCTCTCGCAACAACTTCGGCTCCAACTCCCAAACTCGCTCGAAAGTAGACTTCAAGTAGGCGTTAGGCATGTGAGGATCGACAAAGCCTGTATGCAAGCTCCAAGGCCATAAAACCAATGTTCGATACCATTGGCTGGCATACCTCACGTTCAGCCATTTCCCTAGATGCCTCTTAAGCAAGTCCTTCTTGGGAAAATACTTATTGATCACTATCAAATCATTACAAATGATATGATCTATTCCACTATTATTAGGCTGCATTGCGTTTAGAGCTGCGATGTCGCAGGGTAACCCGTCACGGAAGAACCGCTCTTCCACGACATGATCGATCAAGAACGTATCATCATTAAAATAGATGAAATGATCAGATAATCCCTTGATCCGGTGAATATTCATCTCTATGGGATTACAATTGAATGTAGGAAGATATTCCGCCGGAATGAAATCCGCATGTTTGACAAAATGTAGCTTGGGTGCTTCTAAGTTCAACCATTCCGGGGCATGCCCACATGTCACAAAATGAACTTTCCCAACCCACGGCGCATATTTCTCGATACCCCGAAACAAGAACCTTAGATTATTCCAATCCCGGAAACGGACTTCTCTCTTATCACCTTTCACACAAGGAGCATACTTCGCATACTCCGCCTGCCAGACAGGATCATTCCCGTCTACCCATAGTAAAACTATGTCTATCATTCTATTAAATAATTATCATCTATTAATCAAATATCGTAGTGTAAGGAGAAATACCCAATCCACTGCCTAAGTAAACCTGACTATCCGTAATAGTCTTCTCATACAAGATCAAATAGATTAGGAAAAAAAGGAACAAGATTAACTTCTGATACTTCGGAGCCAAAACCTTACATACTGGATCTACCAAAAATGCGGGAACAAAGGCAAAGCATCCCATCAAACGGCCAAAAATGTGAATTTTTGCAGCCAACAAATAGCTTCCGATATATAGCATATCCAATATGGCAAAAAATGCTACATGACTATATCCAGCAGATATTTTACGATTTAACAAAAGGAATAAAAAAGGAATTATCAAATTAGCGATGATCCCCAGCCCAGTACCAACACTAGCCTCTCTATTATAAACATTCTCAGCATACACTCCATACGTAGAATCTATAAATAATGGGTGTGAGAATAAACGATCAATCAACTCCGTTCCAGACACGGCCAATAATATCACGCAAAAAAATAAATAAACTTTGGTAACAGATAGTCTAATATTTTTCAAGAATAAAAGAGGAAAATAAAGAACCGATGAAAAGTGAATCAAAAATGCGAGGATGGTACACAGCGTATACTTTAATCTACCTCTTTCCTTATATAAAGCAAACAGGCCACAGGTTATTAACGAAACCGCAATCGCTTGCCGACTAGTACTCATACAACTTGGGAACAATAGGAAAAAGTAAAAGACAATAAACGGATAAAACTTCCTTTTGGGAACATAATAGCAAATCGGCGCAAAAGCCAAAATAGCCAAAACAGCTATAAATATTTGATGGTTAAACCCAAATGTATTCATCAATTTCCCCAACAGCTGAAAACCTATTTCATGCTCATCACTATTCGTCCTATACCAATCATATAGTCCTACATAAGCCCAATAATCAGTACCTATCCCTTTACGGATAGAGGCCGGTATTACGATAGATAAAAATACAATCGTCCTATAAAAGTACTCAGTGTGCCGGGTGGATGATATCTTCACGAGATACCCAAACCATAATACAAACAAAAGTATCGCATTATATATTATATAAGTAAATAACATGATGATTATTTTTTAGAATCCCACAAGCGATTTACAAATAAATCTTAAGACATACATAATCCGGGCTAGACAAAAGGATAGATCTTCCTCTCTTATCTCAACCATTTTTTCAACCATTGAGTAAATCCGGACAAGGAGGCCTCTATCTCAAAGCGGGAGTAATAATGGCTAATATTCATACGCGACAGCGAGTACTCGGAAGCCTCAGCGTTATATTCATTCATCACGGCAAAAGCGAAAGCGGATTGTGCGCATTCTTTGATGACACGGGGGGTCACGTCCCGCTTATGACCATAAGGATAGGCGAACAAATCCGTGTTATACAAATGTCCTACCCGCTCGGAACAAGCCTCAAAGTCCAATCGCAACTCCCGTTCATTAAGCATTGATAATATATCATGGCACACGGAATGCCCTCCGATCTTATGTCCTTTCCGTTTCAACATCAAAAGCTCCTCTTCGGTCAGCCCCTTAAAGCGGAGGTCAAAATAAGCGGGATCAATCGGTAGCGCTTCGTAAGGATAAGTCACTCCCAACATCTCAATAATAGAATCTTTATCGTATTTCTCATACAACGTATCAATCAAAGAAGAGAACGCCAGCTGCCTGCTTAACGAATCTCCGATCCGTACCTTTCGGTTCGCAATCATATACTCTCCTTCGGGCACGTAAGCGAACCACGCCATAATCCGATCAATCCACAAAGGCATGGAAGAACCGACATTTGAGATAGGCATAAAAAAATAGGCGTTATTAGTTCTTTTCGCCAATACCTCATCCGCTATTAATGCTGCCCGATAACCATCATCGAAAGTGATGATGACAGAACCGGACCGCCCCAGCTCGGTAGTCACCTCAAAACGCTTATTGACTATCGACATCATCCAATCAAACCGTGAACGAGACGTACAAACAATCGCTTGCTCAAAACTATTATTCATATATTCATCTGGTATAATATGATGGAAAACAAGGATACGCTGCTTCTTCCTGTTTATCCGGTAAAAGAAGGAGAGGATACCGAGATAATAACACAATCCATAAATAAAAGGCCGCAATTTTCTATTCAGCATTATATCTTAATTTTTTAATTTATTAAATAGATTAACGAATAAGTGTTTAACGGATAAAACGAATGTATAAACAAATGGTTTCCAGTTATCTTTATAAAAGATATTGAGCTGCATATACTTACATATAAACAATTGGCATATATCCTTAAATAATTCCCCATAACGATGCTCTGAAAAGCGAGCTGATAATGTGGATCGTAAATCCATATATTTTACATTTCGAATCGTTAATTCATATTTAGCTACATCTAATATACCTACAGCATCCTCATAGGCGATTAAGGATAGAGGCAAAAATGAGTCGGATATAGAAATAAAACCATCTATGCGAATACTCATTTCTATAAAATAGTATTTACCATTAAAATATTTAAACTCAAGACCTCCAATTCCTTTATAATCAATCCTAGACAGGAAATCTCTGCAAATCCTCATTAACTCTGGATTTTCTTGAGTCTCTCCTATAGCCATAATCCCGTTACCCGGAGGAGACTGAAGTGTCTTTACTCCCATTACATCTAATACTTTTCCAGAATGAGACCTCACAAACAAATAGAACCATACAGAGTTGTCGTTTCCTGGTATGTACTCTTGGCACAAGAAATGATGGCCATTCTCTACAAATGAATTAGTATACGACCTAAAATCATCCCGCTCACATATTTTTGTTTTAAATCCCAATTTATCTTCACTTCTAGTAGAGACTGGTTTTATAATAACTGGAAAGTCAAATTCCTGTTCTATAAAATCCATATCAACAGTATTATTCACGAGCTTACTTTTAGGAACACTCAACCCATGTTCAGACGCATCAACCTCGGCAAAACCTTTCAATGTATATATGTCAATAATTTCTACAGAAGGGAATGTCAATAAAAAAAGCTCTTCATACCGATTCCTAAAGGTATTCACATAGATACAAGAAATATCAGTCGTTGAGATCAGAACCGGTCTCATTTCAAATCCCATCTGAGCATACCATGCCTCCATCTCTCTCAGTAAAATAGAAGGAGACTCAATCCCATCAAATGTAAATACTCCTGTAATATACTTACTCTTAGTAAAAACGGGCTGTAGATATGAGCTATTTATGCAAACTACATACGTATCAATCCCATAGGTTTTCCGTATATTCCTGCATGCAGAAATCACACTTCCAATAGCTCCTCCCGCAAAGACTACTACTTCTGGATATATCATTATTTTCTTATTATATTAACCAAACTATCCAATACCTCTTTTACAAAACCCTTGTTCAACAGTATGAACAAAGCGAAAAAGAGAGAGAATGACATGAGCCTCAAAGACCAGGCATCCAAAAACAGGATTCCTATGATAGCCCCCAATAGGAGTGCTATTTGAGATAAATAATCACCTTTGCCCTCTAGATAAACGTATTTATCTGACTTTATAATTCTCAAATACAAGATGATAAAATGTGCGATCAACAAGGAGACAGTAGCCCCCATAATCCCATATAAAGGTATCAGCAAAAGATTCATTCCAAGACACAACAGACCACCCCAAAGGCTTGTAGTAAGAAAATAGCGTGTATTTTTGGTTGCCATAAACATCGTCCCCATCAGCGTAGAGAAAGAGGAGAAAACCGCAGCGAGTCCCAAGAAGGGGATATATCGCCAAGCGTCGAGATAGGCTTCGTCCGCAAAGAAACGGATCAACCAATAGCTTGACAAACTAAGGAGGAACTCCACCAATAGTAACAAGACAAAACACAGTCTCATGATACGATTATAAAATATACGGAACCCGGGCTTCTCAAATTCTTCCAGTACAGAAATCTGCCACGAAAGGAAAAAGGTATTGAACACCATAGTTATAATCGAGGGAAAACGATTGGAAACGGCGAAGATCCCAACCAAGTCAGTCGAATGGTAATGTTCCAGGAACAACCGATTGGATGTACCCAATATCCACCAAAGCGTGGCATTTGGTATCATAGGAATTGAATAGGATAACATCTCTTTCATTGCAGATACAGAGATCGAGGAATAAGACAAATAACGATCTATGCGCATAGAAAAGGATGTATAGGAAATCGAAGCTGCAAAACCAATCAATTGGGAGATCAGATAACCGTCTACCCCCCATTTGGGAACCAACAATAACGAAGAGAGCGCTATAACAAACGTCAGGATGACTCCAGACATTACAAAGACAGACATCCGATCTATACTTCTTGAGAATTGCTGAAGATACAATTGCAAGAAACTAAAGATCAACAACGTATAGATATATCCAGCATAGGCGTCAAATACCCCCCATCGTACTCCCGTAGCCCATTTAAGTAAGCCATAATAGAGCCCCCCAAATAAGACAAGGGAAAGCGAAACGACCGCCAATCCAGAAGAGAAGAGTATCCGTTGCTCCTCACGGCCCTTTCCTTGTGGAAACCGGAAAATGGCATCAGTCACACACAAGGTCACTATCCCCATGATCAAAGAGACATAGGTACTCACCAAATCGACATCCCCGTAACTCTCCACAGAAAGCCATGCCGTATAAAAAGGAAGCATTAAGATAGCCAATAGCTTACTACCTATTGAACCCACAAATACCAATAAACTATTTTTCCCTAACCGTTTGTATTTATTCATTCGGAAAAGATGTTTTTCTTCCAATATTCCTCTAAAATTGTTAGGCAGCCGTTAACGGGCATCTTGAGAGTAATCCCTTCCCAAAAGGAACAAGCTGAGTCTCCCCCTTATCATTAACAATTATTAATAAATTTATCCACAAGCAAATAATAACAATCAACAACGTCAGGAGAGGACCGATCAACATATCAAATAGTACGAGGGTATCCGCACCAAAAGAAACCCACCTCACGAGTAACGTCTCCAGAAGCAATGATTGAATAACATACACTCCTAACGTGTATTGCCTCCACTTAGCAAAAGAAAGGGAACAGGCATCGTGCGCATCAGTGCACAACCAATAAAAAGGGTGATAAAAAACAGCGAGCCCGACAATCCGATAAAAAGCTGAAAATACCTCTTGAAAATCACCTCCAATAAAAAGAGCGCATTCTCCGTCAGCGACAACGTTCCTGAGAAAAGAGCTTCGCAAATCTCTTGATTCCTTACCCAAAAATCAGGCGTGAAAGCAACATACAACGATGATGCCACAAAAAGTAAACCCGATATGGTCAGCGCCCACCCCTTGAATCGCATGATCTCGGACAAATAGCTAAAGACACCGATACCGAAAAAGAAACAAGGATACATGATAAACACATTCCAAACCAATGTCACTTGACTCAGCAAAAGAGAGAAGGTGACCCATAGGACTCGTTTTCCTTGCAGCTTAAATGCCACGAAACCTAAGAGCCCGCATACAAAAACACTCTTCAAGAACCACAAGGTATTGACAGCGAACGATCTGATCCCATGGATATGTATGTCTCCATCCAAAAAGGCCAATACAATGTAGATTATCAAGCTCCATAAGGAACAGGGCAAAAGCACTTGCCGACCCCGCTTCACCAAGAAATCCTTAAAAGAACCCTGATACGCCCTCCTAGCAAACAAACCTGACAAAGCCATGAACAAGGGCATATGAAACGAGCTTATCCACAAAAACATCGGATTATGTGTGACATCTACCTCCAATAGATACTACATACAATGGTCGTACACCACCAATAAGATAGCAAATAAATTAAGCAAGTCCCAAGCCACTACACACGTCGGGCAAATGGATGAATTCACTAACTCCATAAACAATAAAAATATAAGCACTCAAGACTGCTGTCCGGATGTATGGATCCAGCTCCGACAGAATAAATCGAGTGTCTAAATTTAAATTGAGTTTAAGCTATATTTATAAAGATAGATTACTGAGATAAAATAGCCTACCACTTTTTTATCTCACCCCTTCCCCCAGCACATACTTCCTGATCCCATACCGAATGCTCGGTACATTCGCCCCGTTCACGAACGTGAGGTGAGGCAAGAGGGCGCTGATGAAGGCACGGCTCTTGACCAGCTTGAGGGGAGACGAGTAGTCGGCTAGGATCTCGTTGTAAAGGTCCGTCAATACCGTCTGGCAAAGGGTGACCGTGTCCGGGCAGGCGCATAGGCGGGCCTCGTAGACAAGACGGGTCGCCTCGTCCGGGATGAACAAGGCCAACGAGGAGGGTTCAGCCGTCACTGGAGGGGCAGGAGAGTTTATCGGAGGAGACGGAGACTCATGAAGTCCCGATTCCGCGGGCGTAATCCAACGTTCCGTCCGTGTCACCGTCCCGTCACCCCAATGGATGTTCTGGATAGCGATGGTGGCATTGGGCAGGATCTGCACGTTACCTCCATTGACCGTAAAGGCAGAACGTGCCTGTTCCGCCCGCTCTTGATTTTCTGTCATATCCGTTTTTAATTTAAGTGTTAACAATAATCACCCCTTTCACGGGGGTATATTTTATTTCTATCCTCATTTCATCCACCGTACGTCCGTTTCCGTACCCGTCCCGTCCATCGCTATTCCGGGAACGGGCAGGAACGCGTTCCTTTACCGGCAGTAACCGAATAATCAATTTATTTTATCCGATCATGAAAGAGTCTATCTTTTCCTTTTTCAACGCCCCCATCACCAATCAAGTACCGAACGGGGTCGTCTGTGTCAGTCAATTGTACGCCTATATCACCACCAGCGAGTGGCTGCGTGAGCGTACCGATCAGGTACGTGCCGCATCGGGCGACGAGAAACGGTTCAGGCGGCTGAAACAGAGTTTGCTACCCTATGTCACGCCCGCCGGTATCTTCTCCTACCGCAAGGAAGATCACTTGCTCGTGCCCTCGGGCGAGTTCGTCATCGACATCGATCACCTTTCCTCACCCGAAGAGGCGATCTGTTGGAGGGACACGCTGTTCGCCGATGAGCGGCTACGCCCCGATCTCTCCTTCGTGAGTCCCAGTACCACGGGAATCAAGCTCCTCGTACCCTATCGCCTGTCGATCAAGAAAACCGTAGAGGAGTCTTTCGATGAGGCGGTACGATTCGCTTGGGAATATCTTGAGTGGAAATACGGGCTGAAAGCTGATGCCACGAACGCAGACCTCTCACGGGCTTGCTTCCTTTGCCACGATCCCTCAGCGAGGCTAGGAGACCGGAATCGTTGACAGAGGACAAGTGACAGTTGGCAGTTATAAATCGTTATTCATTATTCACCATTCATTATTCATTCATCATGAACCCATTATCAGATCTGGAGCGGCTCGTTGCCGCCATCGAGAAACAGGGGGCGAACATCGCTCCCACCTATCAAGAGTATATGCCGATCGCCTTCGCCATCGCCAACGATTGCGGAAAGGCCGGCCGGACATTCTTCCATCGTATCTGCCGGATGTCGGAGAAATATGTCTCTACCGAGGCGGATAAGCTATACGACCATGCCCTCAAAGGAGGCAATGGACGGAATGGCTTGGGATCCGTATTCCACTTGGCGGACCTAGCCGGCGTGAGGCTGGACAAATCCTTGGCCGAGGCCGGGAAACTTTCAAACTTTCAAACATTCACGCCTCCTTCACACACGCACACGTGTACGCACGAGGAACAGTCCGTGAAAAATGTCCCGCCCGCCTTTCCGGAGTATCCTTGGCCCGCTTTCCTCAAGCGGATGATCGACCGGGGCGATACCCCCGCCCAAAAGGATATCCTCCTGCTGGGCGCTATCACCGTGTTGGGAGCGACACTCAACAAATCGATCCGGATATCGTACGGGCGAAAATTCTACTACCCTTGCCTGCAAACGTTCATCGTCGCCCCTCCCGCCTCGGGAAAGGGAGCCCTCGCTTGGACACGCCGGCTTGCC
>OAUG01000196.1_pt1 | contig 34164 bp, 35 predicted proteins | sample 1476141 | NCBI WGS metagenome assembly OAUG01 (sample SAMEA2580007, study PRJEB22360) | human gut metagenome | biome: human gut; feature: human-associated habitat; material: faeces | place: Denmark | collected 2008/2010 | reverse complement strand
TTTGAGTGTACCATAAATGCCTTTTTATTTTTCTAACTTAATTTTACAATTCGCGGTTTATAAAGAAGGGTATTTAGTCGGTGTATATCTTCACTTCCCATTTTCTGATGAACATTTAGAACAGTCATACAAACAAATTTTAGTTGGAAATGAATTTGTAGATGAATTGGGTTGTTCATATAAGAAATAGTTTATCGGTGATTATGATGTACCATTTCAAGTGAGTGAATATAGTTTCCCGCAAAAATTAGCAGAAAAGTATGAGAGATTGAGCGCTTATGGGAACTACTCGAGAAAGGTTCTTGAGGTAATAGCAGACTATAAAGGATGCAGACCTAGGCTATGTTTTAGTAGATGAGGCATTGATTACTGTTCCAGAATATCTAATGAATTATCTTGATTATGAAGCTGTTGGAAGAGAGTATCAGTTGAATGTGGTAAGTACATTTGTTGATAATTATTTCCTTGAATTTTTATAAAGTTGAAAGGCTGACTCATGCTTGGGTCAATTTTTTGAATTGGAATGGATTCAAAGTTGGAGAAACACAATAAATAGTGAACATAGGAGAATTATTTTAAGAGTTACTTTAATTTATAAATTTTTTTGATATAATGAAATGAGTAATGTTTCAAATGATACGGAGAAACATATTAAAGTATACTGACCGACATTTTTGTCGGTCAGTTCAATTGAAATACTGCTAAATCAAGATTTTATAAACTTAAAACATGAAAGAGATGAGAGAATGAGTAATGATTTGACAGAATCTTATTTAGATAGACAAAATATATTGAATAATAAGTTAGCAATTAATGAAGCTGAAAATATATATAAAATTAAAGGAGTAATGTTTCAGGGTATCCAAAGGTATTCTAATCAACAAATAGCCGATTTTTTTGATGTTGATTTAAGAACTATTGAGAGAATTATAGAGTCTAATAGAGATGAATTAGAATCTAATGGATTGACGGTTTTGAAAGGTAAGAGTTTAGCAGATTTTAAGAATAAAGTCTTGATTGAAGGGGATACAGATATTTCTATAGGTTCAAACTCACGAAGCTTTTCAATATCAACTTTTAGAACTATTCTAAATTTTTCAATGTTAATAAAAAACAGCGAGAAAGCACAATTAGTTAGGTCTAAAATTTTAGATATAGTTTTAGAAGTTTTAACCAATAAAACCGGTGGGAATACAAAATATATAAATCAACGAGATTGTTCTTACTTAGATAGAGCTTTTTCTGAGGAATCAGAAAGGAAAAAGTTTACAGGAGCACTGAATGAATATGTTGATATGAATCAATATAAATATGCATTTTTCACAGATGAAATATATAAGCTAATATTTAGAGAAAATACAAAAGAATATAGAAAGATACTTTCATTAGCTAAGAAAGATAATGCTCGTGCTACAATGTATAGTGAGGTTTTATTAATGGTTGCTAGCTATGAGGCAGGTATTGCTTATGAGATTAAAAAAAATAGCGATAGATTAGGAAGAAAGCTAACTAAACAAGAGACTATAGATATAGTTAAAGGATTTGCAGAACATCCTTCGCAAAAGCCTTTAATAGAAGATGCAAGGTTAAAAATGGCAAGTAGAGACCATGGTTTCAGGAAAGCATATCATGATAAACTGTCAGAATATATCAAACCTATTTCAGAAGAGGATTATGAAAAATTCCTTGGTGAACAGAGTAAAGCATTGGAAAAACAAATAGAAGAACATCGGGATATTTTCGAAAGATTGAAGGACAAATAATATGGTTGAAGAGTATAACTATATTGATATCGAACATGCAATTAAAACACATGATATGCTTCTAGAAAAGACTGGAGGCTTATCAGGTATTAAAGAAAAAGGATTGTTAGACAGTTCGTTATACCATATTCAAAATGATGTGTACTATCCAACCTTTGAAGAAAAAATTACACATTTGATGTTTTCAATTGCAAAAAACCACGCCTTTATGGATGGAAATAAAAGAACATCAATATCATTAGGAGCATATTTTTTATTGATTAATGGCTATCCTAGTTGGATAGTTAGTAAATTTATTATAGATATGGAAGATTTAATTCTATTATTAGTTGAAGATATTTTATCTAAGGAGCAATTCGGAGAATTTTTAGCTTTAATTATTAGTGAAAATCCTATTCCGGATAAACTTCAGTTGTTATTAATAAATTCATTAGCAGAGTTACAAAAAAGAGAAAAAGAACGTAATTAGGCTATTTGAACGTTTACTATTTAAAGGGAATTCACTTAGCTAAATGGAATATAAATAACATCTATGACTCGCAGAATTTTAGTTTAAAATCCCAACCTTTGGAGTAAAACTTATTCAAATTGTATGAAATCTAGTGAGTGATGATGGAAAGAAACCCATTCTCATTACGAAAAAGTGTCTTTTTTAACAATCTCTCTAACCCACGCCAATCCTCTCTAAAAAATGGTATCATTAAGTAATGAAACATAACCATAAAAAATAACGAATATCGGAGGCAGAAAATGAGTAGTGTGGTTTGTCAAAGTTGTGGGGCGAATGCGTTTAGATGGTACGATACCGCTGATCAAGTGGTGGAATGTAAGTATTGTCATTCCAAGCAAGCTTTTATAAAAGGTATGGGCGTTGAGTCAGCCATAAAAGTTGTTGGGGGAAAAGAAGAAGCGGAGACGGATTCTGAATACCAAGAACGGATTATTCATCAATTTGGCTTGAAAGATCAAGTGATTGAAGTGAAGAATTATTCATTAATCGATATTCCGTTAACATTTATTGTTTGGTTGTATTTGGATATTTTATTAGGAGCGTTGTTTATCTGTGGTGGTTTTCTTTCTAAAAACTATCGAGCTTGGTACGCCAATTTACTTCGTTGGCACTTTTGTGGTTGGCGTTATACAAAGTCAGCGACTGAAAAAGAGAAGGCAAGTCAACGGATTAGAGGCAGTCTGTTGATTAAATGGCTACTTCAAGAGGACCCCAACAAAACGAAAAAATTAATAATGGTTGGCGTGTCCATCCTGTTCACTGTCCTGTTCGTTTACACTACAGGAAATGGCGCTGCCTAAACGAAATATTTATTGAAACACTTTCTGTTGATAGGAAGTGTTTTAATACAAACTAAAAAAAGTGGGCCATAAGTCGAAATGACTTATGGCCCACTAGCTATATTTTAAGGTAATCATCTGAACAAAAGAGACTCTTCCTATAACACTCACCGAGAAGACAAAATTTCATAAATCACATAGAGTTCCCAGTTGGAAATCTCTATTCGATAAAACTGTTCTAGGGTATAGAAAATGTTTTTAGCATTTTGGAAAAATGGTTTTTGGTTAATGGTTAGTTCCTCTAGGTTAGCAGGGATTTCATAGTCTTCAACGCCGAGCATTGTCCGCTCTACCATGAGCGCGTTGTGCATCATTAAGTTAAATTTCATTTTGCCGCTGAGTGTGAGGTCGAAGCGTTTTTCAATGTTTTTTGTAACGTTTTCGACTTGTTTAATAATGACGTCAGGATTTAGAAATTCTAGTTTTTCTGACAAGCCTTCTTTCGAGAAGAAGTGAACAAACTCGTTAATCATGCTATCAATGTTATTGGGATGCATCAAGTTTTGGAAAGGTTCCATCAACTGGGTTCCTGCATCTTCGTCTAACATGTCTAAGAGGTTCACGCTAGCAACATTCGTATGATTGTCTAAGTAGGACGTCGTCAAAATGAGCGAGGTTTCTTTTAAATAATTTTCTTCGGCGTTGGCAATGTCTAACGTGTTTACCAAATCTTTGTATTTTAGAGTAATGACTTTAATATCAGTATACAGGTATTTTTGACAGATTTGTTTGATTTGCTTGGCAATATCCAGACCTGAAATACTAGAGACAATGATATTTTTTTCTACTGAAAAGCCTTCAAAGTACTGTACATCGGTTTTAAATTTTTTTTCAGCGGTTTTAGCAATACCATAGAAAAGTTGTTCGTTCATTAATTGATGACCAATTTCCAACGCATAGGCAGTGGTCAGGTTGTTGATCACCAAGAGTTCTCCAAGAATTTGCGGTTTCAAACTTTTATAAAGTTGTGTCAGAGAACCCATATCGACGAGCATAATGACGCCTTGTGATGTGTCCCGCTGAGAAAGCCAGTCTTTAACTTCGGCGACGATATCTCGGACGGAGGAGGTTAAGGGCATGTTAATCGCATCGAAAATATAGGTACCACATAATTTGTTGGCAACAGCTTGAATACTTGTGGCAGTCGATTCACCATGCGCCACGAGGAGCGCTTGGTAAGGAATCGTTTCAGAAATTTCTCCGCTAAGTAATACAGATAAGAGTACCTCTGTCAAGAAACGGTATTCTTCTGGCAGCGGACTGACTAAGTTTTTCACGAGGGAAACCGTTCGCGGATAGTGTTCTTTTAACTGTGCTTGGGCTGGAAGGAGCACTGTTTCGTTAAATGTTGGCGGTAAAATTTTCAGCAATTTGGCAACATCTTTCATCGGTTTTTCAGTTTGTTCAGGTTGGTTAATAATTAGTTTGTTTTTGGTTTGGACTTCCGTGACTAGGTTTTGTAAAAAATAATCATTTTCCAAGGATATTTCATCGTCTAAACAATATTTAATGAATTGTGTCAGTTCAGTTTTTAAGTGGGCCAGTGTTTTTTCTTTTGTAAATAAGGCTTCAAATGTTGCGAAAATATCGGAAGAAAGTGTGTCTTCTTCCAACACTTCTTTGTCTAAAGGAATCGCAATCATTGGTTGAATCGCATCGCCAATGACGACGGGTTGATTGGGCAAAGTTTTTCGTAATTGCGACGCGCAAAGGAGCTGCACTTTGTTGGATAAACTCCCCACGTTGCCAGGTTCGTCATTTTCTAATAATGCCGTAAAGATCTCTTCGTCCACGTTGATGTCTTTGGTCATTCGTTTCGCTTCTCGGTGGAATAAGTTTTTCAAAATCGCAATCCGTTCTCGAATGGGGCGCTCTTTGAAGTTCGGAAGTGAGACGATTACGGAAATTCGGCGATAAAAGGTTGGTAATAAGACTTTTTTCGGGTTTTCGGTGGTCGCAAATAGTAGCCGGACCTTGGAATGCACCATTTTTCCTTCTTCACCAATGGGGCGGAAGGTTCCTGTATCCATAAACTGAAAGAGTTTTTCTTGGTTTTCGTTGGATAATCGATGTACTTCATCTAAAAAGAGTACGGAATTATTGGCTTGGGCCAAGAGTCCTTGCTTTTCTGATTCAGCCCCAGTGAATGCGCCTTTGGTATGGCCGAAGAGAATGGATGACAGTAATTCGGGATTGTTGGCATAATCGGCACAGTTAAAGGTGTAGAATTTTTCCAGGCCAATGATTTGTTCATTTTTCAGATACTCATAAATCAGTTTTGCCAAAAAGCTTTTGCCGACACCACTGGCTCCATGGATTAATAAAGGCATACCCAATGGGGGATACAACATAGCGGCTTTGCATTGTTCGATGGCTTTTTTGGCGCTGCCTTGGCTACCGATGTATTGTCGAAACACATCGGTCGTAGGGGTTGTTGCACGGGTTAATTGCCAATAAACGGGTTTTTTTCCCGTTTGTTGGACTTCACCTTTTTCCAATAATTTATTTAAGTATAAGCTGGTTACCGAGCGGCTTAATTGAATTTTTGTGGCAATTTCTTGTGTGCTCATCGGGGTGTTGCTGGTTTCTAAAATATCAACTAAGTGTTGGTAGGTCTCCAAGCGCATGATTCATCGTCCTTCCAAAAGAGAGGTCGGGACAGGGGGTGCTTCTGTTCCCGCCGTTTATCAGCTTTTAAGCCTGAGATAAAAATCACTTTGGATTTTTGTCTCAGGCTCTAAGTGTTTAATAATTAAATGTTTATTGTTTCAATTTTAACAGATGCCTAGTAATCCTAGCAAGATGCCTAAGAACATGATACCAAACATCACTACGTTAACATTGACTTTTTTGCGTAATAGCCAGAAAGCAAGTAACGTCACGGCTAATGGTACGATACCGACGAATAGTTGATCCAAATAGTCTTGGATTTTAACTACGTCTTCGCTTCCTTTAACGGAAACTTCAAGAATCGTTTTGAATTTTACATTTGAAGCAGTCATACTGCCCATCATCATTAAGCCTAGCATACTCGATACTTTTGTGAGTATCTTCATTCCGCCTGATTCGTACATTTTTTGGATAAAACTTTCACCGATTGAATAGCCGCTATACAACGCATAATAGTGAATTAAGAACGCAGGGACGTTGTATAAAAGTAAGAAGACAATCGCCCCTAATGGCGAACCAGTGCTGGCTAATGAAATCCCAATACCGGCAGCAATGACACGCAAGATGCCCCAGAAGAAGGAATCACCGATGCCTGAAAGTGGCCCCATTAGTGAGGCTTTAACCGCTGTAATAGAGCTAGCATCAAAATTTTCGTCTTCACTGTTTTGTTTTTCCATCGAAGCAACGAGCCCCATGATGAAGTTATTGATATGCATGGTTGCATTGAACCAAGTGGTGTGACGCACCAATGCCTCGGCCCGTTCTTCCTTGGTTTTATAAAAACGATTGATAACTGGGAGTAAAGTGTACATGACACCCACTGCGTGGTATTGTGTAGCTCCTGTCCGGCTAGCGTTCATCGTCCAAGAACGCCAGAAAACAGAGCGCATCATTTTTTTCTCTTCTTTAGATAAATTCTCTTTTAACTTCATGCGAAAAAGTCCTCCTCTTCGATTTCTTTCGCGCTGCCTTCAACCGCAGAAGACGCCGCAGGTTTTCTTTTTAGAATGTCGCGAAATTCTACATCCCGTTGGGCACTCACGACACAAATTACTGTCCCGATGACCGCCACCGCAACGGCTGGTAATTGTAGGTACGCGGTTAAAACAAAGCCTAAAATGTAAAAGACGGCCAATTTATTATCCCATAATAGTTTCATTAACATAGCAAACCCAACGGCAGGTAAAAGTCCGCCAGCTGCGCTTAAGCCGTTCATCAAATTTTGTGGAATGCTTTCAACAAACAGATTTACTGGCCCGCTTCCTGCTAAAATTCCGATAAATGAAATCGAAGCGATGATTAAATAATAAATGATCCACGTTCCGTAATGCAGTGTTACAACCATTTTTTGGTTGCCTTCACGTGCTGCTTTGTCAAGAGAAGGAGCAAAGATATTCATAAAGACATTTTTTAAAAACATCACCACGAAAGCGGCTAACATCCCAATTGGTACGGCTAACGTCATGGCGGCTTTTTGTTCGACATTTGAAATAATTGCAAACGTTGTGGCTAAAGTAGTCGCAGTTACAGGTTCCGCTGCGATAACACCACCGATATTAACATTTCCTAAGAAAATTGCTTCCAAAGAGGCCCCCATTAGAACCCCTGTTTTCATGTCGCCCATTAAAATTCCTGTGACTAATCCAACGACTAAGGGACGTTCCATCATACTTTGACCAGTTAAATAATTCCCAGCAAAACAGATAAATACAGCTAAGGCTGCCATTGTTGCATGCATAAGCATTGTTCATTTCCTCCTTTTAATTGACGGCTTGTTTTAGACTTAATTTTGAGTTGGTTGGCAGGACTTGGTTATAGCTTTCCACGTGAGTCAAACTGGCTAATTCTTTGGCAGCTTCTAACTCTTCAGGGTTTAATTGGACACTTGGGAAAACCATTGTTTTGGTGGCTGGATCTGATTTATCAAAGCGGCCAGCGTTGGCAACATTCACACTTTCAATATCTGTCACGTTTTTCGCAATTTTAGTAGCATCCGCTACACTGTTCACAATTACAAAAATTCGTTTGTCTTTGCCACGAGGATCATTAAAGACATCAATCGCATCATCAACTGAGCGAATTAATAGTTTCATGCCATTAGGGACAGCCATTTTTAACGTCATTTGCATTACTTCGTTTTTGGCTGCTTCATCATTCGCTACAACTAATAAGGGGGCATTCAATTCTTTGGTCCAAACTACGGCTACTTGGCCGTGAATTAATCTGTCGTCTACTCGTACTTGTGTAATCATTTTAATTTCCTCCTAAAAAAAGTTTTCTTCTTCATTTGATGGGTTTAATTCAACGAATTGAATTTGTGCTTCAGCAATTGCTGCTTGAATATCTTCTTTGGTTAGCTTTTCGCCTTCTTTTAAGAAAATCAGCGACAAGGCAATGGCTAAGTTGGCATTGGAAATGATAAAAACATTGTCTGGTTTTGTCGTCATGACTTCTTGAACAATTTTTTGATTGACACTACCACCATATAAATCTGTTAAAATAATAGCTTGTTCTTCTGCGCCAAGGGACTGAAGAAACGTTTGAATAATTGGCGTGTAGTCCTCAGGAGTCACATAGGCATTGATGACCGCCAGCTCTTTTCCTTTGTCTGCGAGAATATCCAAGGAACTTTGGAAGCCTTTCGCTAAGTTTCCGTGACTAGCAATTAAAAATTTTCTTTTCATTCTTTTCACCTCACTTTTATATAAAGCAAGTTCTGTGCCAAAAAAAGAGAACTCTAAATCCTTGATTTGAAAGGGTTTTAACGCTCTCGAAACTGTTTAAACAGTTTCAAGTCAAAATAAACACGTTAATCGTTGGCTAGTTTGTTGTTGAAAAATAGCTAAGCAAAACTGTGAAATTTAATCAAAATAACCCCCGTTTTTATCGAGAAGTGTTACAATAATATTCATGAATATTTATACATTAAGGAGAGTTACGAATGACTGATGCTCTTGTGATACAAGATTTACGCAAAGTGTACGCTTCAGGTGTTGAAGCGTTGCGGGGGATTGATTTAACAGTCGAAGAAGGCGATTTTTATGCTCTTTTGGGACCGAATGGCGCAGGAAAATCAACGACGATTGGGATTGTGACCTCGTTAGTTAATAAGACTTCGGGGAAAGTCAAAATTTTTGGGTATGATTTAGATACGGAGATGGTGCGGGCGAAGCAACAGATTGGGTTAGTGCCGCAGGAGTTTAACTTCAATCCGTTTGAAACGGTCCAGCAGATTGTGGTCAATCAAGCGGGCTATTATGGGGTGTCTCGTAAAGAAGCCATGAAACGGAGTGAAAAGTATTTAAAACAATCCAATTTATGGGAAAAACGGAACGAGCGGGCTCGGATGCTTTCTGGCGGAATGAAACGTCGCTTGATGATTGCTCGCGCGCTGATGCATGAGCCGAAGTTATTGATTTTAGATGAACCAACTGCAGGTGTCGATATTGAATTGCGCCGTGAAATGTGGGCCTTTTTACAAGAGTTAAATGCGCAGGGAACCACGATTATTTTGACGACCCATTACTTAGAAGAAGCTGAGATGTTGTGTCGCAACATTGGGATTATTCAGTCTGGTGAATTGATTGAAAACACCAGCATGAAGCACTTGTTAGCAAAATTACAATTTGAAACGTTTATTTTTGATTTAGCACCTTATACGCAGGCGCCAGTTATTGAAGGCTATCAAAGCGTATTTGAGGACGAGTTAACGTTAGCGGTGGAAGTAGAACGAAACCAAGGAGTCAATCACTTGTTTGAACAGCTAAGTCAACAAGGAATCAAAGTATTGTCAATGCGGAATAAGTCCAACCGTTTGGAAGAGCTCTTCTTGAAGATTACTGAGGATACGTACCAAAGGGAGGATCAACATGTTTAGTCTGTATTTTACTGCTTTAAAAAGTTTAGCTGTGAAGGAAACCAACCGTTATTTACGGATTTGGGTCCAAACACTGGTACCGCCAGTGATTACGACGTCCTTATATTTTGTGATTTTTGGGAAAATGATTGGCGGGCGAATTGGCGACATGGGCGGTTTTTCTTATATGGAATTTATCGTGCCAGGTTTAATTATGATGTCAGCCATTACAAGCTCGTACGCCAATGTTTCATCTTCCTTTTTCTCACAAAAATTCCAGAAAAATATCGAAGAAATTCTCGTGGCGCCAGTTCCAACTCATGTGATTATTTGGGGATTTGTGATTGGTGGCGTTGGTCGTAGTATTTTGGTCGGTGCGTTAGTCACCATCATTTCTCTATTTTTTGTCCCATTGCACGTTGTTTCTTGGCTGATGGTCATCATGACTTTATTGATGACAGCGATTCTTTTTTCTTTAGCTGGTTTGTTAAATGGTATTTTTGCGCAATCCTATGATGATGTATCGATTGTGCCGACCTTTGTGTTACAGCCTTTAACCTATTTGGGTGGGGTTTTCTATGCCATTTCCATGTTGCCGCCATTTTGGCAAGCTGTCTCAAAAGTTAATCCGATTGTTTACATGATTTCTGGGTTCCGCTACGGTTTCCTAGGGGTTCAAGATGTGCCAATTGGTATTTCTATGACCATTTTAATCTTATTTATTGTCGTTTTATATGGCATTTGTTGGTACCTTGTAGAAACAGGGCGTGGCTTACGTAGTTAAGCCGTAAAAAGATTAAACTGTCTGAATCACTCATTCTAGCGAGCAGATTCAGACAGTTTTCTTGTTTCTAAGTATGCCTTTTTTGATTCTTCGTGCATTTCCCTGTATAATAGCAATGTTTCGCACCAGAATATGTCGACAATTGTCGTTGAAAATAAAGAAAAAATCAGAAACGGAGTATATGAAGATGAGCAAGAATTTTTGGGCAACATTGCCAAAGCCCTTTTTTGTTTTAGCACCAATGGAAGATGTCACTGATGTGGTCTTTCGTCATGTCGTGAAAGAAGCCGGAGCACCAGATGTGTTTTTTACAGAGTTTACTAATTCAGATAGTTATTGTCATCCTGAAGGAAAAGATAGTGTGCGCGGGCGCCTCGTTTTTACAGAAGATGAACAGCCGATGGTGGCACATATTTGGGGGGATAAACCGGAATTTTTCCGTGAAATGAGTATCGGCGTAGCGGAGATGGGCTTTCAAGGATTAGATATAAATATGGGCTGTCCTGTGCCTAACGTGGCTGAGCGTGGAAAAGGCAGCGGGCTGATTTTGCGCCCAGAAGTTGCGGCTGAATTGATTGACGCCGCCAAAGCAGGTGGCTTACCTGTTAGTGTCAAAACACGCATTGGGTTTACTGAAATGGCGGAAATGGAGGCGTGGATCACGCATTTATTAGAGCAAGACATTGCGAATCTATCCATTCATTTGCGAACACGAAAAGAGATGAGCAAAGTGGATGCCCATTGGGAGGTCATTCCGCAAATTATGGCTATTCGGGACCGTGTCGCACCGCAAACGACAATTACGATTAATGGGGATATTCCCGATCGTCAAAAGGGCCTAGAATTAGCAGAACAATATGGTGTAGATGGCATCATGATTGGTCGGGGGATTTTTAAAAATCCTTATGCCTTTGAAAAAGAACCCAAAACACATACGCCACAAGAATTACTGGGCTTGTTACGTTTACAATTGGATTTGCAAGACAAGTATGCAGAATTGGTGCCTCGCTCCATCGTTGGGCTGCATCGCTTCTTCAAAATTTATGTCAAAGGCTTTCCAGGTGCCAGTGATTTAAGAGCACAATTAATGAATACAAAATCAACGGATGAAGTGCGCCAGTTGTTAGCGACGTTTGAAGCAGAACATGGTGTGCTTGACTAAATAAAAAAAGAGAGGAGGTAGCATTTTAGCTAATGCTACCTCCTCTCTTTTGAATGCTTAATGCGCAATCATTTCTTGGGCAATTTCTTGTTTGCTTAAGTCGTTTGGATAATACGTTGGCCAGTTGTCCATTTCATTGAACAGACTTTCTTGGCTATCGCCGCCGAAGAAGATGTGGAAATGAGCGGCTTTCGTTGGTGCGATGTTGTGGTCGCTAAATTGGACGTATTTAAACCGCCCAGCATTGGCATCGTCTGTTTCAAAAAGGAAACGGACGCCACGGTTGCCTTTTGCATAGTTTAAAATTTTATAACCGGCTGCTTTATAGGTGAATTTTTGTGGTTTGCCATTGACCAGAAATTCAATGGTGGAATCAGTGATGTTGATGTGGTCGACATCAGTTTGATAGCCGGCATCATAGTAGGTTTTGTATTCGGCTGGTGTTTTATCTTTTTTCAGTTTCGCTTTGTAATCGAAGACTTGGTCTAATGTGCCATCTTTTAATAAAGGATAGACGGATTGCCAATTTCCAGCGTAATCTGCCAGTGTTCTCTCAGCCACCTCACTGTCTTTGAAATAGCCGTTAGCCACGGTTTTTTCTGTTTTTTCAGAGGTTTCTGGCTGAACCTCTTTCCCGGCTGTATCTGTTGTTTTTTTCAAAGCAGTTAAGTTTTCTTTCATTACAGAAAGATAATCTTCGCCATTGTCCATTTGTTTTTGTGTCAAACTTTCTAGCGGGTTTAGGACTTCCAATTGAACATTCGCTTCGTCAGCTAACGTTTTAGCAATTTTATCGTTGGCATTTTTTTCAAAATAAATATAGCGAATTTGGTTGTCTGTGACATATTTTTTCAACTCTGCCAAGCGCCCTGCTGTTGGCTCTTGTTCAGGTGTTAAACCAGCTATTGGCACTTGTTTTAAGCCGTAATCTAAGGCAAGATAACCAAATGCAGCATGTTGGGTAACAAAACTTTTTTGCTTAGCGTCTTTCAAAGCTGTTTGGAACTCTTTGTCTAAGGCTGTTAATTTTGTTAAGTATTTTTCTGCGTTTGTTTCAAATGTTTTGGCTTTTTTAGGGTAAAGTTTGACTAATTGTTCTTTGATGTTTGTAACTTCTTGGATGGCACGATGGGGCGAAACCCAAGTATGCGGATCTAATTCATGGTGGTGGCCTTCTTCGCCATGTTCGTGGTCATGGTCGTGTCCGTCTTCGTCACTGCCAGGAAGTAAGACCATGTTTTCGGTACCTTTAATGACGTTCGGGGCTCCTTTTTTCCAGCCTTTAGCAGCTTTTGGTACCCAAGATTCCATATTTTCATTGTGGTAAACGAAAACATCCGCATCATGGATGGTAGCCATATCTTTGGCGGATGGTTCATAATCGTGGGGTTCAGAACCAGCAGGGATTAACAATTTGACGTCTCCTTCATCGCCTACAATATTTTTAGTGAAATCGTACATAGGATAAAAAGTCGTGACAATGGAAAGTTTTTCTTTACCGTCAGCTGTTTTATCAGAAGTGTTTGTTCTGCCGCAAGCGCCGAAAAGAATTAGCGATAAGGCGGCTAACAGGGGAAGAGTAAATTTTTTCATAGGTGTGCTCCTTTAGTGAATTACGCAATTTTCTTTTGTTTATTGCGCTTATGTTCTTTAATGATTTTAAGTGCGCGTTTTCGTGTTTTGATGTTGGGACTTTTCAGTCGACGATAAGCACTAGATAAGTCAGTTTTTTCCATTATATATAGGACCTCCATTTCGTAAAAAAATAATTTACGGAGTAGCTATTTTGTTGAGGGTTTGAAAGGTTTCTTGAATTTTTTTTGTCTCTAATTCTTTGCCAATCAGAACAATTGTCGTTTCTTGAGGGGGTTGATTCGTCATTTGAAAGGCCACTTGCTGGTTGACGCCTTGCATGGCAATGGCCAAGTCATGCTCCTGTAAGGCGAGAATCCCTTTGAAACGGTATAACTTTTCTTGATGCGTATACATTAACCAATCAAGCCAACGAGTGAAAAGAGGTTCGTTGAGGGCTGAGGACGCCGTTAGCGTGAGGGAGTGAAAGGTATGGTGATGATGCTCGTGGGCGTGCTCATGCGGGGAATGAGTCATTTCGTGTTCTGTAAGTGTTGCCGTAAACTTATTTAATTGAAAAAAGTCACTAGCCAAAAGGGGCTCGTTGGCTTGAAAGGATAAAATATCAGCAAAAGGATTAATGGTACGAAGGGTTTCTTGGAACGTTGGTAGCTGAGTGATGTCTGCTGGTTCCTTGACAGAAAAAAAGAGGCGATCTGCTAAGGCCAGTTGTTTGATGGCTTCGGTTTCTTGAAGTTGCTGTTGCCAATGATGCCCATCAACGACCGTTAAGAGACTGTCTATATAGAAATGATTTTTGATGTGCGGGGTCGTTAAAATTGTTTGAATGATTGGTTGCGGATCAGCAATGCCCGTTGTTTCTAAAATGACTTGGGCAACGGTTTGTTGTTCTTCTTGGTACACTTCTAAGATTGCTGATAAAGAGGCAAGAAGATCTCCTCGTAAGCTGCAACACATGCAACCATTATTTAATTGAATAATTCGTTCCGTGGTTTGTAAAAGTAATGCGTGGTCAACGCCTGTTTGACCAAATTCATTTTCAATAATAATAATTTCTTCTTTAGGAAACGGTGACTGCGCAAGCGCATGGTTAATTAAGGTTGTTTTTCCTGCGCCTAAAAAGCCAGAAACAATGGTGATTGGAATGCCCATCAAGTTTCCCTCCTGTTATTTGACTTCAGTGAAAAGTGCACGGCGCCGTAATTTTGGTGAATATTTTTTCAGCTGTAATTTTTCTGGTGTATTTCGTTTGTTTTTACTTGTTAAGTAAAGGCGCTCGCCAGTTTCAGCGCAAGCTAACGTAATGGTTTGGCGCATAGTTCCGTCCTCCAATTTGATTTTTTTAATTGCGTATAAAAGATAAAGGGGGCTGCGAGGTCAGCCCAAAGGCGACTGTCCTCGCTAGTTGTCTTTATCGAAATAATGAGTTACCAGCTTGCTTTTTTGACACCAGGAATCAAGCCTTGGTGAGCCAATTCACGGAAACGAATCCGAGACATGCCAAATTTACGCATGTAGCCACGTGGGCGCCCATCTGTTTGATCGCGGAGTTTTAAGCGACTTGGATGAGCATCTTTTGGCAATTTGCTAAGACCTTCATAATCGCCAGCTTCTTTTAAGGCTTGGCGAATAGGTGCATATTTTGCAATCATTGCTTGTTGTTTTTTTACTTTAGCAATTTTTGATTTTTTAGCCATAAGGCACTTCCTTTCTTTTTGGATTTATAAAATCTAAATCGTAATGGTTACGATTTGAACGGAAGTATATTATCAGGTGTTGGGTTGTTTGTCAAGTGAGAATTTCGTTTTTTTTAGGACTTGCTAAGTTGAGAAGTTAGAAATGTTTGTTTTAGCGCTGTTTTGTAGTATCTTTTAAGAAAGAGTAAAAAGGAGTGAAGATGGCAATGGTAGAACGTTTGACGATTATTCGTGGTGTGGAAAAATTTGAATTACAAACGAAAACAGCGCGCTGGGTGTTAGCAAAAGAAGAGGGATACTCGCCAGTTCAAATGCTCGTTTCGGCAATTGGCGCTTGTGGGGGGTACGTGTATCAATCCGTTTTGGAAAATTCGCACATTCCCTTTGAGTTTGAAAAAATAGAAGTCACGTATTCAAGAGAAGTAGAGAGACGCGCACAACCATTAAAACAGGTGACGATTCTCTTTTATGTGTCTGTTCCAGAAGCCTTTCAAGAACGGGCGACACGGTGTTTGAAGCTTGTCTCCCCAAACTGTCCAGTGATTCAATCATTGGCTGAAAGAATTACTGTCGAAGAAACAGTTGTCTTTAAAAAGTAAACCATTAGAGACATTATCGTTACGAGCGCTTTTCCCTTTTTGGATGCCTCGTTTCTGAGAATGTCTTTTTTTAGAGGAGCGTAGGGAAATAGCTGTAGAAACAGGAAATTTTTAATTCATTTGTACAAAATAATACAGACAAAAAACAGATAGTGTTTTTTTCACAAAAAAAAAGGTTGCTTTTTTTTCTGTTTTAGTAGATGATGTAAGTAGTTACATCTCTGATATAACGCTGTTTTTCGAAACGTGTGTTATTTTTTAATTCGTAATAGTTTTTTTAAATCGTTTCACAGAATTACTTTAATTGTTATACAGTTTTTTTAGTTGTTATAGTTTGTTTGTCGGCCTTTAGGAGGTAATCATGATTGAGTTAGTGAATGTGTCGAAAGTCTATCAAGAGACACACGCGTTAAAAAATATTCACTTTTCTGTCCAACCAGGAGAAATCGTTGGGATTGTTGGGAAAAGTGGCTCTGGCAAGTCCACGTTGTTACGTTTGTTGAATTTAATGGAACAACCGAGTGAAGGGGAAATTCGCATTGATGGCAGAAATGTTCAAACCTTCTCTAAAAAAGAAGTTCGCCAGCAGCAACAACAAATGGGGATGGTGTTTCAGCATTACAATTTGTTAGAAAATTTGAAAATTTATGATAATGTTGCGTTGCCTTTGAAACTTTTAAAAGAGAAACAGCCTGAAAAAATTGAGCGTTTATTAACGTTTGTTGATATGGCCCATAAGGCAGAAGCGTATCCTGCTCAGCTTTCTGGTGGGGAAAAACAGCGTGTCTCTATTGCTCGAGCGTTGAGCCGTAATCCAAAATGGTTATTATGTGACGAGGCAACGAGTTCATTAGATGAAGAAAATACAGAAAGTGTCGTTCGACTATTACATAAGACGCATCAGGAATTCCGACCGACTATTTTCTTTGTCAGTCACGAATTAGAAACCGTGAAGCGCTTATGTAATCGTATCTTAGTGATGGAAAAAGGTCAGTTAATTGGCGAATTTCTGAATAATCCTCAGCAATATGAGGAAGAACCGCTTTCCTATTTAGAAAAAGTGGAAAGGAGTTTGCGCCCATGACTTTTTCAGAAACCTTTGCCGAATATTGGCCATCTATGCTGGTGGGCTTAAAAGAAACAGGGATTATGATGTCGATTTCGATGGCTATCTGTTTGCTTGTCGGCTTGCCTTTAGGCTTAGGACTATTTTTGGCTAATCCGAAAGTCAAAGGGCATCAACCTTGGCTATACTGGGTTTTAAATTTCATTGTAACTGTTATTCGTTCGTTTCCTTATTTATTATTTGTGATTGCGTTGATTCCAGTCACTCGTTCTGTTTTAGGAAAGGCGTTTGGCCCAATTCCTTCCTCTGTGCCATTGAGTATTGTTGCGATCGCGATTTTTGCTCGCTTGGTTGAACAAGTGCTGTTGGATGTTCCAGAAGAAATTTATTTTTTAGCTAATTCGTTAGGTACCTCGAAAGTCCAATACATTTGGCACTTTTTATTGGTGGAAGCACGTAGCGGATTAGTCCTTGCTTACACAACCACGACAGTGAGTATGGTTTCATATTCCACGGTGATGGGTGTTGTTGGTGGCGGCGGGATTGGTGATTTTGCAGTTCGTGTCGGGTATCAACGGTATGAATACGGTATTATGTATGTTGCCATTGTAATTATGATTGCACTGGTCTTCATTTTACAAATGCTTGGGAACTTCATTGCCCAAAAACTAGACAAAAGAAAGTAGGAGGACAAAAGAATGAAGAAGTTTTATTTAGCAACATTCGCTGTTATTGCAACAGTCATTTTAGCTGCCTGTGGGGGAAATAAACAAGCAGACCAGAAAGAAGACAAGGAGATTACCGTTGCCGTGCAATTGGAATCTTCAAAAGATATCTTGGAGATTGCCAAGAAAGAAGCTGAGAAAAAAGGGTACAAAATTAACATTATGGAAGTGAGCGACAATGTTGCCTACAACGATGCCGTGCAACATGACGAAGCGGATGCTAATTTTGCGCAACATCAACCTTTCATGGAAATGTTTAACAAAGAGAAAAAAGCTGATTTAGTGGCTGTGCAACCGATTTATTATTTTGCTGGTGGTTTCTATTCAAAAGAATATCAAGATGCGAAAGATTTACCTGAAAATGCCAAAGTGGGGATTCCTAGCGATCCAACCAATGAAGGTCGTGCTTTAGCAATTTTAAATGCAAACGGCGTGATTAAATTAAAAGAAGGTGTCGGCTTTAACGGCACGGTGGAAGATGTCGTGGAAAATCCTAAAAACATCACTTTTGAAAGCATTGATTTACTGAATTTAGCTAAAGCCTATGATGAAAAAGACATCGCTATGGTGTTCTGCTACCCAGCCTACTTAGAACCTGCTGGTTTAACAACGAAAGATGCGATCTTGTTAGAAGATGAAGAAGCAAGTAAACATTACGCATTGCAAGTTGTGACACGCAAAGGCGAAAAAGATAGCGAAAAAATCAAGGTTTTAAAAGAAGCGATGACAACAAAAGAAGTTGCTGAATACATCAAGAAAAATTCTAAAGGCGCCAATATTCCTGCGTTTTAATGAATAGAAAAAATGAAGCCTCTTTTTGAGAAGCTTCATTTTTTTCTTTTCCTTGATTTATAGTATAGTTAATAGGAAGGAGGTGCCGGTGTGGTCGAATTATTTATTTTAATGATGGAACGGGTGGGCTTAATTATTTTACTGGCCTTTCTTTTAGTGAATGTGCCTTATTTTAAGCGTGTTTTATTAAGTCGTGAAAAAATGTCTTCAAAAGTTCAGTTGATTTTGATTTTTGGTTTATTTGCTATTATTTCTAATTTTACAGGTATCGAAATCGCTAAGAATCAGATTGTCCCCAATAATTTACTAACCTATTTAAGCAGCAATGCTTCCATTGCGAATACGCGTACGTTAGTAATTGGCGTTTCTGGATTAGTGGGTGGTCCGATTGTCGGCAGTACGGTTGGTTTAATTGCTGGCTTTCATCGGGTTATTCAAGGCGGGGGGCATAGTTTCTTTTATGTGCCTGCTTCTTTAATTGTTGGCTTAATTGCCGGTTTTTTAGGGAGCCGCATGGCAAAGCAAACCGTTTTTCCGTCTGCCGGCTTTTCTGCCATTGTCGGAGCGTGCATGGAAATGATTCAGATGATTTTTATTTTCTTTTTCAGCGGTGATCTATCGGATGGAGCCACGTTGGTTCGTTTTATTGCGCTGCCGATGATTTTGTTAAATAGCGTAGGAACGTTCATTTTTATGTCGATTCTAACGACGACATTGAAACAAGAAGAGCAGGCCAAAGCGGTTCAGACGCACGATGTTTTGGAATTAGCAGCGGAAACACTGCCATATTTTCGAGAAGGACTCAATAAAAATTCCAGCAAAAAAGTTGCGGAGATTATTAAGCATTATACAAAAGTCAGTGCGATTAGCATGACAAACAGTCATCAAATTTTAGCTCATGTTGGTGCAGGAAGCGATCATCATATTCCAGAGCTAGAAGTCATTACAGAGCTTTCTCGGGAAGTGTTACGGACGGGCCAAATGACCATCGCGCATGCCAAAGAAGAAGTTGGTTGTTCGGACCCTAATTGTCCGTTGCAAGCGGCGATTGTGATTCCATTATTTTCCCATCAGCAAATTGTTGGCACCTTAAAAATGTATTTTACGGATCCAGCGCAGTTAACGCATGTCGAGGAGCAGTTAGCAGAAGGTCTTGGGACAATTTTTTCTTCACAAATTGAATTAGGGGAAGCGGAAGTACAATCAAAATTACTTAAAGAAGCTGAAATTAAATCCTTGCAAGCGCAAGTGAACCCGCATTTCTTCTTTAATGCCATCAATACTATTTCCGCATTAATGCGGAAAGACAGTGAAAAAGCGCGGAAACTATTGCTCCAATTAAGTAAATACTTTCGAGGCAACTTACAGGGAGCCGTGCAAACTACGATCCCAGTTTCACAAGAACTAGAACAAGTAAAAGCCTATTTGTCATTAGAACAAGCACGGTTTCCGAATCGTTATCAAGTAACATTTGACGTGGAAGAAGCGGTTGCTTCAGAAAAAGTACCGCCGTATGCGATTCAGGTGTTAGTGGAAAATACCATCAAGCATGCATTTGGCAGCCGGAAGGAGAACAATCAAGTTCGGGTAGTGGTCAAAGCAAAACAACATAAATTACATGTGGATGTGTATGACAATGGGCAAGGGATTCCTGAAGAACGCCGCTTGTTATTAGGAAAGACGACAGTGACTTCGGAAAAAGGCACCGGCACGGCACTGGAAAACTTGTCCCGCAGAATGGCGAACCTTTATGGATCAGAAGGTTGTTTTTTAATTGAAAATTTAGAGACAGGCGGGAGCCATGTTCATTTAGAAATCCCGATGGAACAGGAGGAATTAGATGCACGTATTAATCGTTGATGATGAACCCTTAGCACGAGAAGAATTGAGTTATCTTGTTTCCCAACATCCGCAAGTGACGAGCGTTGCAGAAGCGGATTCTGTGGCGGAGGCAATGGAAGAGATGATGGATCAAAAGCCAGATTTGTTATTTTTAGATATTCATTTGACCGATGAAAGCGGGTTTGATTTAGCGGAAAAATTAACCCATCTTAAAAAAGCGCCCTACTTGGTCTTTGCAACCGCCTATGATCAATATGCGTTAAAGGCCTTTCAAGTGAATGCAAAAGATTATATTTTGAAACCTTTTGAAGAAGAAAAAATAACACAAGTCATTGAAAAAGCATCGAAAGAAATGGCTCAAGCTGTCCCAGAAAACACTGCTGAAAAAGGACCGAAATCTGAAGCAATACCTATTCAAGGGGAAGACCGCATTTATCTTGTGGCGCCAGAAGATATTTACCTCGTTTCTGTCGAAGAACGGCAACTGAGCATTTTTGTGGATCAACAGGTCTACAAGATGACAGGGACCCTCAACAGTATCGAACAGAAATTACCTGCCACGCTCTTTATTAAAACGCATCGAAGTTTCATCTTGAATCGAACAAAAATTCAAGAAATCCAGCCGTGGTTTAATAACACGTTGCAAGTAATTTTAACCAACGGCTCAAAAGTACCTGTTAGCCGTTCATACGTCAAAGAATTTAAAGAAAAACTTGGCTTAAGTTAAAAAATCACCACTTGAAATGTCGAATGCATTTCAAGTGGTGATTTTTGCATTTGGTGAAGAAATTCTGGCATTTCATGAAAAAAAGCCCTTAAAAAAACGTTTTCTTTATATACTTAACCCATAGAAAACAGAGAAAAGGGAGCGAAGAAGAATGGAAAAGAAAGTATATTCATTTTTACAACAAGCAGCAGTTTTTGCCATTATTATGTTAATCGCCAACGGCTTGGCGTTCATTTCCCCAATACCAATGCCTGCTTCAGTAATTGGCATGGTGTTATTGTTCATTGGTTTATGTACAAAAGTTGTTAAATTGGAGCAAGTGGAAGGGCTAGGTAATAGCTTATCAACGGTTATTACATTTTTATTTGTTCCTTCAGGGATTTCCTTAGTTAATTCTTTAGGGATTATGCAACAATTTGGCGTTCAAATTGTTTTTGTTATTTTAGTAGCGACACTAGCGTTACTAGCAACGACTGGTTGGACGGGCGCCTTTTTATTGCATATGAAAGATGCTCGAAAAGAAAAAGAACCCGCAGCAACGAAGAAAGCGAAAGGAGAGGTTCGCGCATGAATCCGTATGTTGGCATTATTATTTCATTAGCTGTATTTGGCATAGGTACTTGGTTGTTTAAAAAAAGCAAAGGTTTCTTCTTATTTACGCCATTATTCGTTGCGATGATTTTAGGCGTTGTCGTTTTAAAAGTAACAGGAATTAGTTACGAGCAATACAATGAAGGTGGCAAATATATCAGCTTCTTTCTAGAGCCTGCGACAGTAGCGTTTGCGATTCCTTTATATAAAAAGAGAGACGTGTTGAAAAAATATTGGTTAGAAATTTTAACGGCGTTAACAATTGGTTCTTTTGGTTCGCTAGTGGCTGTTTATTTTGCAGGAAAAGTGATTGGCATGGATAATCATTTAGTGGCCTCAATCTTACCACAAGCTGCTACAACAGCGATTGCCGTACCTATTTCTCAAACTGTTGGCGGCATTGCTTCTATTACGGCGTTTACCGTAATCTTCAATGGTGTACTAACCTATGCCTTGGGTCGAATTGCATTGAAATGGTTTAAGATTAACAATCCAATCGCCAAAGGTTTAGCTTTAGGTGCGGCCGGACATGCCCTAGGTGTGGCAGTTGGCATGGAAATGGGTGAAACAGAGGCTGCTATGGCTAGTATTTCTGTCGTAGTGGTTGGCGTAGTTACTGTTTTAGTAGTTCCTTTCTTTGCAACGGTCATTGGTCTATAAAAAAGTGAGGAATCCCACTTTTTTATGAGTAGCTAATTTCTATCAGCTAGCAGTCTCTGCTTATTCTGTGAATGCTAGTTATCACTAATCCGCAGGCTCGGAGTTAAAATGAGTGTAAAAAAGCCAACCTTATCCATAGTAAGGTTGGCTTTTGTGTTGTTTACAGGATTTTTTGAGTATAGATAGGGCGCATGGAAGGATTGACCAGTCTTTTTATAGAATGGTTGCTCCTAAAGTTTGTTTAAAGTGGCGTAACGCCCATTCGTGTCCTTGTTCATCAAAACTAGCAACGGCGCGTTCAGGAATCATTAATTGATAGCCTAAATTATAGGCATCAACAGCCGTATGCAACACGCAAATATCTGTACAAACACCAGTTAAACAAAGCTCTGTAATTCCTCGTTCTCGTAACCGAATGTCCAAATCCGTGCCACTAAAAGCAGAATAGTGCCGTTTGTCCATCCAATAAACGGTTGCCTCATTTTTGTGAGCTTGATAAAAATCAGCTAGCGAGCCAAACAGATTACGCCCGTCAGTTCCTAAGACATTGTGGGGCGGGAAAAGTTTATTTTCAGGATGATAGCGATCTAGGGGGTCATGCCCATCAATGGCAAAAACCACAAAATCGCCATTGTCAAAATAGTGCTTTGTTTGTTGAACAAGGGCCATTTCAATAGCTTGTCCAGCGGCACCAGTGGTTAGTTTTCCGTCTGTGGCGACAAAATCATTTGTATAATCAATGGAAATCAGAGCTTTCATTTGGCAACCTCCTAAAGGTTAAAGTCATTTTGTTCATTTTACAGCTTTTAAGAGGGCATTTCAAATGATAAAAGTACATCAAATTCTAAAAAAGCTGTTTCAAAATAAACGCTTTGGCTAAAAAACATGCTATAATTTTGCTACAAATTAAAGCAGGTGAATAGAGTGAAAAGAAAAATCGTACGTTTTATCCTTTGGTTGTTAGGAATCATTGTGGTTATTTGCTTAGGTGTGTTTCTCGCCTTTCAATTATCTCCTAAGCCAGGCGCTTGGGTCATCAACCAGTTATTCGCAGGCGAAGTTGAAATAAAAGATTCAGCTTCCTATGATAAAGCATTGCCCAATGTTCAATTGCAAGAAAATCAAACATACCCTTCTTCAAGAAAAAAGAATACCTTTGATTTGTATTATCCCCAAACGTCAAAACAAGCGGTACCAGTCGTTTTATGGGTCCATGGTGGTGGCTATGTGGGAGGAGATAAGTCTGGGATGAAAGAATTTGCGACACGTTTAGTGGCTGATTCCTCAGTTGCCTTTATTTCAATGAATTATGAATTAGCACCAGACGCACCTTATCCAAGCCAGCTCCAGCAGGTCAATGAACTTGTTCAATTTTTATTAGAAAAGAAACAAGCATATCCCATGTTAGATTTATCTAAGCTTTTTATTGGCGGGGACAGTGCGGGTGCACAGATTGCTCTACAATATGCAACAGTTCAAACCAATGCCAACTATGCCAAAGAACTAGGGATGACTGCAGCGTTGCCGGCTAGCCATTTAAAAGGCACACTCTCGTATTGTGGTCCGGTGGATTTGAAACAAATGGCCAACCAACAAAGTGATAATCGTTTTATGAAATTTTTCGTTAAAACAGTGGCTTGGTCCTTGCTCGGCACTAAAGACTGGCAGACGAGTGCAGAACTGCAAGAAGTGAGTTTAGTGGATAAAGTCACCAAAGAATTTCCCCCGACGTATCTAACAGATGGCAATAGTTTTTCATTCCAAGATCAAGGACTAGCCTTGGTTCAGCGGTTAAAAACTTTAAATGTTCCAGTTTCAACTCTCTTTTTCAAAGATAAGAAAGCAACAATCACCCACGAATATCAATTCGACTATCAAACAAAAGAAGCTAAACAATGTTACCAAGAAACAGTCCAGTTTGTGAATACGTATAAATAAACAGAGGCCTTAGAAATATTTCTAAGGCCTCTGTTTATTTATTTTTGTCATTTTTTTAGCTGAGAAATATGTATAAATTAAACAAAAATGTTTATTTAATGATGTTTACATGAGAAAAAATCCGTGCTATACTACGAACTCGTTTGTTAATTTTAATGTTAAAAATAACGTTTTTGTTATTTTTGTGAACAAATTAACATTTTTATCTTACAAAAACAGCAAAAAATTCGTTTAGTTAACAAAAAGAAAATTAAAAAATAAATTTTTTTTTTGAAATTAAGAAAATATCTTTAAAAAAATCAGAAGAAAACTTCGTATACTTGAGCCATAGGTTGGTTGTGGAAAGTTTACTTCGAGGGAGGAGTGATGAAGTTAATGAAAAAGAAAATCGCTGTTTTATTGGCAACTTGTTTACTTGTACAACCATTTTTATCTGTTTCAGCGTGGGCGATTGAAGGGGAGCAACAAACGGAACGTACGCAGACACAGCCAAAAACAGCAGAAACCAGTACAAGTGAAGCAACAAAAGAAAGCAGCGCACATTCTACAGAACAGTCATCAATGACGGAATCTAGTGCTATCACAGAAAAAGTAACCACCTCTTCCACAGAAACAAAACCAAGCGAAGAGCAGAAGCAAATCACCTTGACCTTTGAAACAACGGATCAAGCTTTGTTTCTAAATGATGCCAAAAGTTATCAAGTGGTAAAAGAAAAAAATCAGCCACTTCGGACAGAAGAATTACCAAAATGGGCGAATAGTGAGGAAAATGCGACTTTCGTTGGCTGGTCTTACCAAGGAAAAACATATACAAATGAAGAACTTCTTCAATTAGAGTTTTCAGAAGATACACAACTTACGGCTGTCTTTAAACAGAAACTGACACGCATGGCCAGAGCTATCTCAGTTGATCAGTCCATTGCGGACACAATTGCCCCTGCAGATAAAACAAAAGTGATTGTTGTGCCAAGTCCTGCAGGAGATGGAGCAGCGTACAAAGAATATGCATCGACAGAGGCTGGCTTGAAAGAAGCCTTGTTTGATTTGTATCAACAGGGAAACAATGGCGATTTCACTCTTTATATAGGAAACAATATTACGACGAGTGCGGCGACCACCGCTAAAGTGATTCCTGACACCGTTACGGCAAGTAATATGACTTTTTACGCCTTGCAAGGCAAGGTCAATCATTTAGTGATTACTGGAAACAGTGCGGATCCGATTAGTATGGATCAAACGGCGCCAACGGGTTCTAAGACGTTAGGATTTAATCAAAATATCTTTTTTGGCTCAAACATCACTTTGAGAAATCTAAACTATACAGGTACGAATATGTATTTAAATGGTTACAGTTTGAACTTGAATGGTGGCTCTAGTGGAAACGGTCTGACCGTATACGGTGGAACGGATACAGGAGATGTTTCAGGAAACCCAACTTTAACAGTAAATAGTACAGGTACAGGGACATGGAATTTCTATGGCGGAAACCAAAATGGTGGTAATTTAGCTGGAAATCCTACGATTGTTATTAACAATACACGGAGCGGACTAAATACATTAAGTGGGGGCGCCAATATTGGGACAGTGACTGGGAATGCTTCATTGGTTGTCAATGATTCTGGTGGCAGAATTGCTTCAATTTATGGGGGCGGTTATGGGACCAACGCAACCAACACAGCGAATGTTACTGGTAACGTCTCAACAAAGGTTGCGATTACGAATGCTGCTACAGGTTTCCAATTAAGTACGTATTATGGCGGTGTTCAATACGGAAATATTGGTGGAAAAGTAACAAACGATATTTCTGGATATGGCCGTTGGTATACAGCGGGTCAACGTTTTATTGGTGGCTCTTCCCGTGGCGATATAGGAACGAATCGTACGACTGATGGAATTACTACAAATTTAAATACACAGTTGTATAGTGCGGGTCGTGCAGATTTTGAAGGAGGCAACCAATATTCTGGAACGATCATCGGAGATATTACGAATGTGGTTACAGCAGGAACGAATTCCGCTGGTGGTATTAATGATTTTAACGGCGGTGCTGGTAACAATGTTTCGAAATTTAACAAGAGTCAAATTGGGGCCTCAAATGAAGCAACGTATGATGCTTATACACCACAACAAAGAGCAGAATTAGCCAAATCAGCAGCAGCTTTTAAAGTTTTTGGAAATATTTCTTCTAAATTAGTCAGCGGTTCGTTTAATAATGGTGCAATTTACTCAACTGCAGCTGGCCGCGGCGGTTATATCGAAGGAAATACAACAATTGAAGTGGGAACAGCGAATGGTGATGGGTCCTTAGGTGGCGATGGTATGGCTTATTCAGGCGCAAAACCGACAAGCTTAGATTATTCAACGACCAATAAAAGTCGTGGTAATAATTCAGGTTGGGATATTGTTGGTGGCGGCGGCTATCCTGCTAGTAATGATACTTGGGATATCTATATAAAAGGAGATACTAAGACTGTTTTAAATAATACCATTGCTCGCTGGACATATGGTGGCTCTTTTTCAGGTGTCGTTGAAGGCAATACTTCTAACACATTGAATGGCGGGATTGCTGACACATTAGAAGGAACAGGCTATCAAGCAGCTCGAGTTTATGGAAACGGTCAAACAATCGTTAATAATGGTCAAGTCGATTGGTTTCTTTCAGGCGGTGGCTGGAATGATGCCAAAAATGTTGGGAATGTCGGTGTAACGGTTTATGAAGGAGTAATTAATGCTTCGATGGGCGCTTCTTATGGAGCAAGCGGTGGCCATACAATTACTGGTAATTCAGACAATCGCATCTACGGAGGAAATTTCTCAGGAACTCCTCGGACAGGCGCGAACGGTTTTTCAGGTGGGATTACCAATGCGGGCTCACTTCTTGGAAATGCCAAACTCTTAATTGATTTAAGAAATTACAACGGAGAGTTTAAGTTGCCTGGTAATACCTACATTACTGGTGGTCGGCCCTATGGTCAAAATACGACACTAGGAACGGATGAATCAAACACAATTACTTTAAATATTTTCACTAAAACAGGTGTGGAATCTCTAAATGGGGCCAGCATTTACGGTGATGGTGGAACCAATGCTGCGTATACCAAGAACGGCAAGATTACAATGAATATTCAAGCAGCGGGTTCTAGTATTGGAAATTTATATGCGACACAGTATTCCAATATCAGTGGCGGAAAAATCTTACGTGATGTTACCGCAAATGTTCAAGGTGCAGTTAGTATTAACGGTTTATCCGGTGGTTCATCAACAGATAATTTCACTAATGCAATTGTGAATGCTAGTTCAAATAAAGTGGCCTTTAACTTTGGGACTAACGTTGACGGCACCAATAACTATCAAACAGAACCACTAAATGCGACAGGCTTAGGCGTTGTCAACTTTACGGAATTGAATGTCACTAATGGCATTAAATTAATGGCTAATGGTGGGAACATCAAAAATGGCGTTTCTGCTACTGCCGCGAACCACAGTACGACTTACAATGAATTCGGATCAATTCATCTATCTAAAAACGCTGGAATTGGGATCACCAACACGGCCAATTTAATTTCAGCTAGCAAACTAACGGTTCAGGATCATGCAACATTAGAAACAATTCCTGGTACAGGTAAAGTAAACATTGCGGATTTTGAAGCTGTCGATCCAACAAAAGATGAACTTTTATGGATTAAACCAACGACAGATACAACTGCTTTGGTGGATAGCACAGGGACTTGGTTTGGAAATGTCAAAGCCTATCAGGTCTTGACGATTAATCCAACGGTCAATAATGCTACAAAACTTACGCCAACAACGTTTCATGGGATTGAAAAAGCGACTGGAAAAACATTTATTGGCGATAACGATGTGACCAAGGGCGCCAATGGCTATGGAATAGCAATTCCTGGCTCCATCATCGATTACGAAGTGGAAACGCCTGGAATTGTGGCAGGTGCAGGTACTATTTCTCATGATGTAAAAGAGGTCAAAGCCGGCAATGCGCCATTAACCTTACAAGCGTGGGGCACCGAAGTAGCTGGACAAAAAGTTCAAAAAGGACGTTTGATGATTCCGACCTCAAGTGCTTTAACACCAACCCTAAGCTTCCTTCCTGACGAAGTAACAGGTTCTTGGTTGCACCAAGGAACGGTTAAATCTAGTGAAGTTGGGAGCGCGATAGAGCAAATTCCAGAGCAAAAAGATACCACCCCGCTTTCATGGAAAGCGACGAATATGAACTACAGTTATCAGGTGAAAGTTCAATTTTCAAATAAAGTGGAACTTTCGGGGCAATCGGTGATTGTCACAGAAGATGAGGCAGCGCAACTAACGACTGTCGATAAAGTAATAGAAATGCTTGGCGCAAAAGGTCGGCCGTTTTTCAAAACCTCATTAAAAGAGACGGATTTACCACAAATTCAAGCGCCGTTAGCAGAAAAAACTGTATCGCGGACACATGATATTCAATTAGAAGCAGGGACGTCAGGAGATAATTTGCAAAACAAAACGGTTCATTTAGTTGTTGTGAAAAATGAAAGTGTCCTTGCCAAAGATCGTTCGTTTGCCTTGTATGCGACAAGTGCGCATTTGAAATTAAAAGAAGCAAATGGCTTAACGAATTCAGACGAGTTGGCACAATGGACACAAGCAACGGTGATTTTCGCAGATGGTCGGGCCAATCAAACACCAAGTCTTGATGCCGCAACCTTCCAAGCCATTCAGCAAGCGAAACCAGAAGAATTAGCTAAAACGGTGCCAGCCAATTATCAATTTACAGAAGCTGGCGAAACGTTAAATAAAAAAGTCAATGTGTCTATTTCAGGTGAATTAACGTTAGAAAAAGTACCTAAAACAATTGATTTTGGCAAACAAAAAATTTCTGCCAAGCCAGAAGTTTACTGGCCAACTCTTTCAGATGATTTAGTCGTTCAAGACACACGCGGGACAGAAAGTACGCCTTGGAAACTGAATGTTCAGGTAACGAATCCCTTAACGAACGGCACAGATCAATTGGAAGATTTGTCATTGGTTACAGACAAAGGAGAATTTTTACTCAATAAAGGAGATACGGTTGTTACAGAAAATGAAGGCTCCGGTTCAGGTAGTTATACAATTAACCAAGGTTGGGGTGCGGCAAACCAACGGGGACTTAAACTATCTGTGCCAGTCGAGAAACAAAAAGTTGGCGAATTCAAAGGGACATTGTCATGGTCATTAGTCATGGCACCATAACAAGGAGGAGAGAAGTGAGATGAAAAAATACCTTTTGCTTAGTTGTTTTTTAGGTCTTTTCAGCTTCTGTCATTCAGACACTGCGTTTGGGGAAGCAGCTTATGAAAATAGTGGTGTTGTCTCCTTTTATGGAACGTATGAATATCCCACAGAAGAGTCGACAACAGCGACTAGTAATTCTTCCACAACGACCGAACCCACCAAGCCAGCTGACGGAGGCGCTTCATCCGTCCTTTCTTCTGGCGTATATGGGTCGCGACAAGGAAGATTACCAGCGACAGGTACCACCAATCAAGCACCATTTATTTATTTGGGAATCAGCCTTATCACTATAGGCATATTATTTATTAAAAGGAGAAGAGAAGATGAAAAAAACAGTATTAGCAGTAGTAGGGATTGTAGGATTTAGCGGTGTCTTAGCGACACAACAAGCATTTGCGGAAGACATTAACGTGAACTATACAAGTAATGGCGCCATTACATTTGAACCAGATACAGATCCAACGAAGCCAGTTAACCCAACCAATCCAGATGAAAAAGTTGAACCAGAAGATCCAACTGACCCAACTGGACCAAAACCAGGGACTGCAGGCCCCTTATCAATTGACTATGCTTCAAGCTTTCAATTTGGCGCCCAAAAAATCACTTCCGATACGAAAGATTATTACGCACAAATTCAAACATTTAAAGATGGAACAACAGGTCCCAACTATGTTCAGGTAACGGATAAACGTGGGACACAAGAAGGCTGGACGTTAAGCGCTGTACAAAATGCGCAATTCAAAACAGCCCAAAATGAAGAATTAGTTGGGGCCGCTTTGTCGATTGCCAATGCAGGTGTGACATCGATTGTTGATGCCGCATACGCGCCAACACCAACAGCAGCACATACCTTTGTTCCTGGAACAGAAGTAGAATTAGTCAAAGCAGAAGATGGCAAAGGAATGGGGACTTGGGTCTATCGTTTTGGGAAAGATGCGACAGAAGGTGCTACTGCCGTGAAATTAAATGTCCCAGGTAAAGCGATTAAATTAGCAAAAGAATATCGTACGACCTTAACATGGACATTGAAATCTGTACCAACGAATGTTGGAGGCTAAGTAAATGAAAAAAACAGTCGTCTACTCCTTGTTATTCGGAACAATGTTGCTTGGCGCCACTGTTCCTGCTGAAGCGGCGACGGTCGTTTTTGATAGCGAACAGTCGATTGTTTTTACCCCAAGCACAGATGGGACGGATCCAGTAAATCCAGAAAATCCTGATCCAGAAAAACCAGTTCGACCAGTCGATCCAACGAATCCTGATGGACCTAATCCAGGTACCCCTGGGCCGCTTTCCATCGATTATGCCTCAAGTTTGGATTTTGGGAGTAATGAGATATCGAATAAGGATCAAACGTATTTTGCCAGAGCGCAAACCTATAAAAATCCAGATGGTTCAGCAAGTGAATTGGCAACTGCTAATTATGTGCAAGTAAGTGATTTACGGGGAACCAATGCTGGCTGGGTTTTAAAAGTGAAACAAAATGGTCAATTCCGTAATGCAGAAACATTACACAAAGAATTAACAGGCGCCACCGTTGCCTTTACTGAGCCCAGTGTGCGCTCAAATGCGACGGACGTATTGCCGCCAACTGCTACCGCAAACATTCAATTAGATGCTGCGGGCGCAGAAACTGTTGTCATGCAAGCCCCAGAAAAGACCGGCGCCGGAACGTGGATCACGCTGTGGGGGCAAGCAGAAAAAGTGACCGAAAAAAATCAACAAGGACAGCAAGTAAATGCCACAATCACACGGGCAATCTCACTAACTGTTCCCGGGAAAACCCCTAAGGATGCAGTACAATATAAAACAACTTTGACTTGGCTACTTTCAGATGTACCAGTAAATAATGGAGGGAAATAAATGAAAAAGACAAAAGTAATGACATTGATGGCAACCACAACTTTAGGCGCATTGGCACTTGTACCAATGAGTGCATTAGCAGTCGACGGTGGTGAATACCAAACAAACGGAGCGATTCAATTTGCACCAAATACGAACCCAACGAATCCAGTTGATCCGACGAATCCAGATCCGGATAAACCAATTACGCCAGTTGATCCAACTGATCCGACAGGGCCTAAGCCAGGGACAGCAGGTCCGTTATCCATTGACTATGCATCTAGCTTATCTTTTGGGGAACAAACGATTACCTCAAAAAATATGACCTACTATGCAGAAACACAAAAATACAAAGATAATGCTGGTGCCGACCAAGAAGGCCCGAACTTTGTTCAAGTCTCAGATAATCGTGGGACTGAAACAGGTTGGACGCTAAAAGTAAAACAAAATGGTCAATTCAAAACTGAAGCCAATCAAGAACTAACAGCGGCCAAAGTAACTTTAAGCAACGGACGCGTGGTTTCAGCTTCACAATCTGCAAAACCAACGACAGCGCCAGCTATGATTGAATTAAACCCAACTGGGGCTGAATCAGTGGTCATGGCTGCTGGCGATAAAGAAGGTGCGGGTACGTACTTAATGAGCTGGGGCGATAGTGTAGATGCCGCTAAAACAAGTATTTCATTAGAAGTACCTGGTTCAACCACAAAATATGCGAAAAAATACACGACAACTTTTACTTGGACTTTGACAGATACACCTGCTAACACAGGAAACTAAGAACGACAGCATACACGCAAGATCGGGATATAAGTCAAAAATTTTTGGCTTATCTTTCGGTCTTTTGGTGCTTATAATACAACAAAGAATGACAGACATAGGAGAATGAATATGAACAGATGGAAAGTATATGCAACGGTAATCGCTTGTATGTTATTTGGCTGGATTGGCGTGGAGGCGCACGCTTCTGAATTTAATTTTGCGGTCACACCAACAATTCCCGAAAATCAAGTGGATAAATCAAAAACCTACTTTGACTTAAAAATGGCGCCTGGTGCCAAACAAACCGTAGAAATTCAGTTACGCAATGATACAGATGAAGACATTATCATTGAAAATACGGTGAACTCAGCGACAACAAATTTAAATGGCGTAGTAGAATATGGCCAAAACGGGATCAAACCTGACAAAACTTTACGCTTTAACTTAAAAGATTATGTGGAAGCACCGAAAGAAATCATCTTGCCGAAGCATTCCCAAAAGACATTACCTTTAACCATCACGATGCCTAAAGATTCTTTTGATGGCGTGATGGCTGGCGGTATAACACTCAAAGAGAAAAAGAAAGAAACAACGACTTCTGCGGATCAATCAAAAGGGTTAGCTATTAATAATGAATACTCCTATGTTGTGGCCATTATTCTTCAGCAAAATGAGACAAAGGTTCAACCAGATTTAAAATTACTGGGGGTTAAACCAGGCCAAGTCAACGCGCGAAACGTCATCAATGTTTCTTTACAAAACCCACAAGCGGCCTATTTAAACCAATTACATTTAATCAACACTGTTTCAAAAGGAGGCGAAACGCTTTACCAATCCGATACTGAGGATATGCAAGTGGCGCCAAACTCTAACTTTAGTTACCCAATTTCTTTAAAAGGGGAACGATTAACGCCAGGGAAATATGTCTTGAAATCAACGGCCTATGGTGTAAAAGATGAAAAGGGCACCTATCAAGTCAAAGGTGCCAATGGTGAAGAACGGTACCTGTACAAATGGGAATTTACAAAAGAATTTACTATTTCTGGGGACGTCGCTAAAGAATTAAATGAAAAAGACGTAACTATTAAAGGAACCAATTGGTGGTTGTATCTACTGATTGCATTCATCATTCTAGCGCTGCTCTTATTGATTTTCTTCTTGTATCGTAAAAAGAAAAAAGAGGAAGAACAACAATCTGAGCAATAAAAAGGGCTATCTATTGACAAAAAGGGTTTTCCTTGTAAAAGTAAAGGTACTTTTACAAGGAATTGCTTCCCATAAAGTAGAGGTAGAGAGAGTGAGAAGCCATGAGAAAAAAGTATCTTTTTTTATTTAGTTCTTTGCTAATTTTTACGGCTGTCGAAATAGAACCAATTCAAACATTGGCGACACCTATTTATAATCCCTTAGAACCAACGGAAGAAATTCAACCAAAACCAGAATCAATCACCCCTCAGGAAAAGTCAGAACCGGAACAACCTGCGCCAACCCCTCAGGAAGATCAAAAAACTACGGTTCCTTCTGAAGAAAAAAAGCCTTCACCCAAGAAAAAAGACAAACCTGTGGAGAAACCGGCAATGTCAAAAGAAAAAAAGAAACAAACAAAAGAAACAACGGCTCATCCCCTACAAGTGAATAAAGATTTTGTCTTTCCTAACGGACTTGGTGCAGGCGGCGATGAAGAATCTGAAAGCTATTTAGCAGCGGTTGGGTACTTTCTTTCAGGAAATGGATTGTATGGGAAAAAAATGGATGTGAGAGAAGTCTATGATATTGATGATGTTTTTAAATAAAGTGGATAAAAGAAAAATCGCCTTATTTCAGTTACTGGAAAATGCACCGATGTTAACAGAGTCAAAAGAAACCGTAATGCAGGAGTTAGAATTATCTGAATTTATCGTGAACAAAACGGTCGCTGAATTAAATGCTGATTTTATTGAATTTGGTTTATCAGAGGATTTTCAAATTGTGAGCGATGGTATTTTCTTAACGCTTAATGAATCAGGAACGGAAACTTCTGCTACTTTGATTGATTGCTATATTAAAGAGTCGTTACGTTTTGCTATGTTTCAAGATTTCTTTTTTCAGCGTTTTGATTCTGTAAATGAGTTTGCGTTAGAACACTTTGTTAGTCACACATTGGCTTATAAGGAGTTCAAGGAATTAAAGAAAATGCTGGAAAATTATCAAATTACAATTAATAAAGAATTTCACTTGGTGGGAAATGAAACCAATTTACGCGAAGTAACAACACTGGTTTTTTTACAATTATACCAACGTGATTTTTCATTGTACGGTAAAAAAGTTTTAGAGCAGATTCGGAACTTTGAGCTATTTTTTTCTGAGAAGGTTCATCTTAATCAGCGTGCGGGCTATGCACAAGCTAAATGTTTTCATTTTTTGGCGGTTTCTTTAGTACGAACGCAGCAACAGTTTTATGTAGCGCGAATTGTAAAATTAAGTTAGAAAAATAAAAA
>OAUG01000195.1_pt1 | contig 34261 bp, 38 predicted proteins | sample 1476141 | NCBI WGS metagenome assembly OAUG01 (sample SAMEA2580007, study PRJEB22360) | human gut metagenome | biome: human gut; feature: human-associated habitat; material: faeces | place: Denmark | collected 2008/2010 | reverse complement strand
GTGTTAGCAAAGTTAATACTTTATTCCTTGCTGACACAGTTTAATTTACATCCTCATCTAAACCGTATCAGGTCTTATTATTTGTTTATCAAGAATAGCTTGGAACACCTCTATTCTAGCTTGTTCATTAGTGTTAGATAGACCACCAATAGAATTTAACGTAGGTATATATAAATCCTCGTGATAGTACAGCCATTTGGGGTTATTCCCTTGATTGGGAGAGCCTAACTCATTATCTGTACCATAATTATAGTTCCACCTAACCCCTAATACATTTCTATCTTCATTTACCAAATACAAATAAGCTATAGAGAAATCATCATTATTAAATAGAACTTTAACAACTTTACAATTTTTAGTATTAGCATCTTCTGGTTTCATATTATTACATTTTAAATTTACGGTATAAAGATAATAATTCCATTTTAATTCTTGCTTATCCACCTACCATTTACTAAGGTAAATCTTTGAGCCTTATAAGAAGGAATCATAATAACCTTCTTATAGTAGTTACCGTTATCGGCTGCTGTAGTAGTCGGACAGTATTTATAATCTATAGTACCAAAGTTCCTAACAGTATTAGTATTATACCAATAGGCATTAACTTTAGTTCCATCTGTAAAGAAGTTAATGTAGTATGCTGTATCTGACTGGCTATCTTTCTTATCCTTCACTAAGGACTTATATTTAGATACTTCCATTAAGTGAGTATCATAGCCTTCATACTTAATATCTCTTACCTTTATTTCGGCTACTACCTTCTTATCCTTATAAGTAAAATAGTAGTCCACTGGTGCAAACTTATCTTCTGTAGGATGCAGATTAGTAGCACCCACTTGTATTAAAAATGATTCTAGTAGTTTCCTTCCATTTAGTTCTAATTCATCAAATTTATCCATTTAAGCTAGTAGTTTGTACTAGCCTGTATTCCATTATACATAAATCATTAGCCATTCACATTAACCATATACCATTTACAGGCTAATGGGTTATTCTTCCTTAGCAGGTTCTTCTTTAGTTTGTAAATCCTGCTGTACCATCTGTAACAGCCCAGCTACATCTTTATAAGGTTGCTGGACTAAGTAGTTAATAATTGCGTTAATAGTTTGTTCTGACATACGTTTCATTCACTTAGTATATTTAATGCTTCATCTGATTCTGATATAACTGCTTCTTCATCTACCCACATAGTTCTTATCTTTAATAGCCTTAATAACCCTATCTGTTTCTTCTGTGATATGTTGTTTAATCTCATTTACTACAGTCCTAATAAGGAAATACATTAGAACTGTTAAGAATGTTAGTAATACATAGGTTGTAAACATAGTATATATAGTTTAAGTAGTTAATAATCAAAGTAAAGTAAGGCTATCTTCACAGACTACCTTACTGAATGAATAACGAATCTCAATAATCTTTATGTTCGGATAATCTATAAGATAGTAAATCTAAATACAGAATTTGGTGTGTAAATAAATTGATAGAATCTTTGTAGTAGGATAATCTATAAGAAGAATCTTTGTATTAGAAGTATCTGTAGTATTATTACTTTGATTAGTAGTAAAATAGAACTAAATCACTCACTAACCAGAATGATAAAGCCATTCCCATATAACTCTTTATCATATTGCAAATGTAATAATAATATTTTACATATCAAAACTAAATTACAATAATTTTAATAATTCATCTAAACACTATCTTAGGTCTGTAAACTATGAATCCTTTTGTTACTTTGCTATCAATTCTCTTAGTAGATGCTTCACAATCAAACCAATTAGTTAAGTCGGTAGCTTTGACTTTATCTATAATACCTACAGCAGTATAGGCTTCACTTATCCAGCCTTTAATATCAGCACTACTATAGAATCCTGTTTTAATTCTCTTACCTAGTATTTGTGCTACTTTAGTATCTTTGTTCTTATCGGATTCCCAGTTAATTAAAGCTGCTTCTACTGCTGATTTTGAATATCTAAGGCTTCTAACCTTATCTACACCTAATCTATGATAAGCATTAACTATTAAAGGCTGTATCTTAGCTAAAGTATCAGTTTCTGTAGTAATCACCATCTTACTAATAAGTTCTGCATATCTAAGGAAAGCATCTTTAAAGGACATCTTCTTACCAGCCTTCTTCATTGAATCAGTAATCTTTTCTACAGTAATATCAGTAGTAAGCATATCATTCTTATTATATGCACTTCTAAGTGCTATACCATCTTTATAAATAGACTGTTCTAATCTGAATGTAAATAGGTCTAGCTTCACTAACATATCATTTACAAAGTAATTACCTTCCTTATCCAGCATTACATACTGACTATTAAGCATCTTCTTAGCCATTTCTTTAGCTTTGTCGCTGCTGTTATTGATAGCACTAATAATTTCATTAGCACCTTCTATATTATCATTAGTACGCTTTACCATATCTTCATAAGTAATATCCAGTTCTATATTTCTGTTTCCTGTAGTATTAAAGATATGTACCAGTAAGTTTCTAAATGGGTTTGATTCAGTTCTAATTCTACCTGCTATTTGGTATATATCAGTAGAAATATCCAGCAGGGTATTAGTATTAGTACTATTACTAACTACAAAGCATAAAGCCGAATCACTAAAGTAATCTGCACCTTCAAAGGATTTACTAGTAATGAAGGTAAACGGTTTATTCTCACTTCTACTATTAGTAATGGTATATCCTGCTAATTTGGCTCTATTACTTTCATTATCTGCACATACTATCTTTACTTCTTCATTACTAAGGTCACAGTATTGTAAGATGGATGCTATATCTGTAACCGAATTTATAAAGAAGAAGGCTTCATAGCTTCTATTACCATTTATTTCTATAAACCCATCTTTCTTATAAGCATTGATATAGTTAGCAGCCTTAATATATGGCTTATTAGTTAAGTCCAGTTTAACTATCATTGTATCAGTTTCATCCCAAACAGCTTCTATTTCTTCTACATCTGCTAAACAGCTAGGTTTAAAATCAGCTTGAATAGGAGTAGCTGACATAAAGCAGAATGATTTGTAGCTTCTAAAGGTACTTAATACACCATCTATAGCCTTACTTCTGTAGCTATAAGCCTTTAGTAAGATGTGATATTCATCTACCAGTAACCTGTAATCAGTTGGTTCTAAGTATTCAGCTAACTTACCTATCTTATCATAAGTACACATAATCTTCTTAGTTCCTTTACCTTCTGCATATTTCTTTAATTCCTTCTTTACTGAATAAGAGAACACACCGAATAATCCGAATACAGTTTGTTCTTTACCATCATAGTTAGTAATAGTAGCTACACCAGCTTCACTAAGACCAGTCTTATTAGTAATAAGTTCGGTAGTGGGTACTGCTATTACATAGTTTTCATTATTGAAAAGAACTATAGTAGTTCCACCACAACCAGTAACAACTTTATTAAAGATGCAGTTATAAGGTAAATCTGATAGGTTTAAATAGCCATTGCTTGAATTGATTGATAATGTTTTCATAATAATTAGTTTAGATTAGTTTGTAAAGAATCTGGAGTTTAGAAGCATCTGGAGTTTGAATTATTGGTGTGACATTTTTAGGTATTCTTTCTATAGAAGATTGAGGTTTCGCGCTCAAATATTGGTCATTAGTTTAGTATCTCTAAAGTTTGAATAATTTGGTTACGCTATCTGGGTAAGTAGAAATCTGAATAGATGTATATCTGTAGCAAATAATTTAAGTTTGGGTATGTAACTTTTTTAGTAGTCTTAAAGGTATAATTTGCAAATTTTGGTTACACTTGAAATAAAATAATAAGCGTATCACTACGCTTACTATTCTACGCTTAACTAACCCAAACTCAAAAATTATGATGAATAATTAACATTCAGTACCTAAAATATGCTCAAAAGGTACTTATGGTAATAACTTTGTGATTCTTAGATGTGAATTAAGTGGAAGAACTGGCTAATCAGCTAGCCAGTCCACTTAGATAATCGAATTAAAATCTATGTTTCAGTATGATAGTTTCCTTCATTTATTGTAATACAAAGATAGTGAAAGATTTTGACATATACAAATTAATTGTAACAAATTTTAAAATTTATATTGAGGGTGCTATAACAGCTATATTCTTGTATTACAGTATGCAAAGTGATGGATGAATGAACTTAAAGTAAAGTTTTTTGTCACTCCTTTTCACTAGACCAGCTTCTAAAGCTGAATATACTGTATTATGTTGTACCCCTATTTCGTGAACTATTCTATTCAGAGATAGGTCTACAATATTGGATGCTATTCTAGACCAGCATTTGAATCGGATTAAGAAGCCGATTACTAATCTATCTACATCTGTATCTAACAGGCTGCTATCTATGGTTACAAAGAACTTGGTAGGTTCTGTATAGCTATACTTATTACTGCATCCAGTTCTATCTATTGTTAGGTTGGCTACTTCTTCAAACTTCTTTAGGTGGTTAAAGATGGTAGTTTCACTAACACCAGTTATTCTTACTATATCTTTAATAGTACTATCTGGATTCTTACTAATAGCTACTAATGTGCAGAAGTAAGTAAATGCTTCATTATTGGTTAATGCTTGTAATACTGGTATGCTTAATTTAATGTTCATAGTGATGTTCTTTTGCGTGGCACTCTTTACAGATAGACATAAGGTTATTAAAGTCAAATGCTTTGGCTAGTCTTTTAGTGCCAATATAATTCATAAAGGAATCTATGTGGTGAATATCTTCTGCTGACTTAATGATGCCTTTGGCTAAACAGAGTTCACATAATGGCTGCTGCATTAGCTTAGCTAGTCTTAATTCCTTCCATTTGCTAGATTGGTATATCTTCTGTCTTTCTTCCCTGTTAAATGTTCTGGAAGGCTGCTTATTCGGTTTCTTTAGGTATGGCATATAGTTCTGATGGTATTATGTATTCACCTTCTTCATTCTGTACTTCCAATGGTGCTAATTTACTATTCATTGTATAGCTGGACTTCTTAGCATAGCATCTTATAGTATTGAATTGTACTCTTAGTAGTTCTAATACAGATTCTTCTGTTACATCTTCCAGCCCTACTTCCATACATCTTATTACTGCTTTCTGTAGGAAATCTTCTACAGTCTGGGACATATAGATAGTATCTTTATAGTATGTGGTGTATTGCTTTACTAATTCGGGATAATGTTTAGCTATTATATCAGCTATCTTAGAAGCATTTCTATGAAGTGGCTTATCTATTACTGTATTGTAGCTGTACTGGTCATATTGTGGCTTCCAGTTAATTATCTTATCTGCTGTTTCTGTATCAATGTGAAATAATGCTGCTGTTTTGTCTAGTCCGTAATCATATATATACTGTAGAAGGACTGATTTAGGTGGTCTTATCATTCTTGAATTTAATGTACTGGTTAATGGTTTCCCTGTTATAATTGAAGAAGTCCTTTAGTATGGCTTCTATTAGTGGTGCTTTATCTGATTTGTGGTTAGTATGTTCATCTATAATATCAATATTTCTATTAAAGAAATCTGCTATTATCAATCTTAGTAGTTTAGACCTGTCTTTGCCTAGTAATTGCTGTAGTTCTGTTAGTAGCAGGTCAGTATTTAGGTCTATTTTAGCTTTAATTTCTATTGGGTAATTACTTCTTCTTTCCATAGTTTAGCCTTTAATTGTATTACAAATTTACTAATATCTTAACAGACTTCCAAATAAATAATTCACATTCTTTAATAATCATATTATAGTGATTATAAGTCAATTAGAGCCATTACATAGCTTTATAAATTATAAAAATTAAATAGACTATAATATGATAAATTACACTATTCCAAAGGACATTGAAAAGGATGCTAAGGTATATATGCAGAATGTACTGGAACAGCTGGATAGTACTGGTATGTTAGAGAATGTGGATAGTGCAGCTTTAACAATGCTGGCTAGAAACTACAGTATGTTCATTAAGGCATCCAAACAGTTAGAAGATGAAGGTTTGACTGTTACCAGTGATAGGGGTAACATTGCACCGCACCCAGCTATTAAGATTGCTAAAGATGCTCAAACGCAAGCTATGAAAGTTATGCTGGAGTTCGGACTAACAGCTAAGGCTAGAACTAAATTGCCTAAAGTAGAACAGGACGGGTATAACCCATTTGAGCAGTTTATAAAGGAAGGAAAGGAAACTAGGTAATGAATACCAAACTTTACTATGAATATTGTAGTAGGGTTCTTAATGGTGAAATAATAGCTGGTGAAACTATTAAGTTGGCTTGTAAGAGATTCCAGAATGACCTTAAAAGGGATGATTTAGAGTTTAGAGAAGATAAGGTAGATAGAGCCATTAAGTTTATAGGGACTTTAAAGCATTATACAGGTAAACATTCTGGTAAACCATTCATCTTAGAAGGATGGCAGCAGTTTATAATAGCTAATATAGTTGGATTCTACTGGAAGGGAACTACTACCAGAAGATATACTAGCAGCTATATAGAAGTAAGTAGGAAGCAGGGTAAGACAGCTTTAGCTGCTGCTTTATGCTTGTATTATTTAATAGCTGATGGTGAAGATGGTGCAGAAGTATTACTGGCTGCTAATAGTAAAGAGCAGGCTAAGATAGCCTTTGATATGTGTAGCAAGTTTAGTAAGGGATTGGATTCTAAAGGCAAGTATCTTACAGCCTATAGAGCTGATATTCTGTTTAACCTTACTAATTCCAAGTTGAAAGTATTGGCTGCTGATGATAGTAAGCTGGATGGATTTAATGCCAGCTTTGGTTTATTGGATGAATATCACGCTGCTAAGAATAGTAAAGTACGTGATGTTATTAAGTCCAGTATGGGGATGAGGATGAACCCGCATCTTTGTACTATTACTACTGCTGGCTTCGATAAGACTTTACCCTGTTACCAATTAAGAACCGTAGCTATAGAAGTGCTTAATGGCTTAAAGGTAGATGATGAAATGTTTATAGCTATCTATTCTTTAGATGCTGATGATGATTGGAGAGATGAAAAGAACTGGGTTAAATGTGCACCAAACTTGGATATTACAGTTACTTCCAAATACATTAGAGGACAGGTACAACAGGCAATAAACAACCCTGCTGATGAAGTCGGAGTTAAAACTAAGACTTTGAATTTATGGTGTGACAGTTCTAATGTGTGGCTACCAGAGGACTATATTATTAAGTGCAGTCAGGAAGTAGACCTTAATAAGTTTGCTGGTATAGATTGCTATGTAGGTGTGGATTTGGCTGCTACTTCGGATTTGACTGCTGTAGCCTACTTAGTAGTACTGGATGGTACTTACCACTTCAAAACACATTACTATCTTCCAGAATCGGCATTAAAGGATAAGGCAGATAAGGAACTTTACAAATACTGGAAGCAGCAGGGGTATCTTACTGTTACCAGTGGTAATGTTACCGATTATGACTATATAACTACTGATATGCTTAGATATGCTGATGTAGTTAATATCCAGTCTGTAGGATATGACAAGTATAATGCTACACAATGGGCTATAGATTCTACAGAGCAGGGACTACCATTAGAAGAATATCCACAAACACTAGGTAACTTTAATATGCCTACTAGAGAACTGGAAAGGCTGATACTATCTGGTAAGGCAGTTATTGATAACAATGAAATAAATAGGTACTGCTTTAGAAATGTTACTTTGAAGTCTGATTATAATGGTAATGTTAAACCGAATAAGGCAGTAGATAAGAAGAAGATAGATGGAACTATAGCAATGATACAGGCTTTAGGTATGTATCTGAGAACACCACATTACGCAAATGAAATACTGACTATTTAATGGGAATTTTTACTAATTGGTTTAAAAAGAAAGAACCAGAACAGGAAACCAGAGGGTTATTCTGTGATTCCTTAATGTATAATATGAATGGTAGCTATACCACTAATAAGGCTATGTTATTATCTACAGTCTACAGGTGTGTAGATGTTATTAGTGATGCAGTAGCACAGCTTCCATTAGAGCCATATTATATTACTGATTCTGGTTATAAGGAGAAGTTTATTAAGCATCCTACCTACTTACATTGTATTTATAACCATAGAACAACCAAAACTAATCAGAAATATCCGAGTGTAAATCTTTAATTACCAGCATATTCTAAAATTTAACACTTTTCGGTTGCCATTTGTCGCTTCCCAAATTTCCACATATTTTTGAGACGTATTTCTGACGTGGAGAATTTGCGGGGCTTGTTTTTTGTCACACCGTGCAGACAGTTGACAAGGGTTTACAACCGTTTACGACAAGCGACAATAACCGCCCCGATATGCGGAAACAGTCACACTGTGTAGAAAAGCGACAATGGTTGACTTCCGTTCACATCCGTTTACCATTTCAGAGATATAGGATTGAAGAAATGAACCATTAAACGATAAAACGGTATGAAAGCAACCAGAAAATGCAGTTTTTGCGGCAAGTCCTTTGTAACCCGAAGCGGTATGCAAAGATATTGCAGTGAGGCTTGTCAGGCAGAAGCCAAACGAGCCAGAGTGATGCAGAAGAACAACCTCTTCAAAGTCGCCCAACCCTTGATGGAGATACAGCATCAGGAGTATCTCACCTTTTCCAAAGCAGCCATCCTCATGGGCTGTTCCCGACAGTACATTTACAAACTTGTAGCCATCGGCAAGCTGAAAGCCTCACGCATCAGCAACCGCATGGCATTCATCCGCAGAGCCGACATCGAGCAGATGTTGGAGGGCAATCCCTATCACCGCATCCTGCCCGGCAACACCTCCACACCAAGGAAATCATCTTCATCTTCCTTACCTGCCAAAAGAGAAAAAAGGGAAAAGGAAAGCGAAGAAGTGTTGGACTTCTATTCGGGCGAGGAGGTGATGTCCCTTTTTAAGGTAAAGCAGTCATGGCTTTACACTTCCGCCAAGCGTAACCATATCCCCATCTGCCGTATCGCAGGAAAGAACTATTACAGCAAGAAGCATATTGACGAGTTTTTCGGTGTGGCAGTTGATATTAGCGAAATTACCGACTGGCTACTGACCGAGGAGGTGGAGGAACTGTTCGGCATGAAGCCGACCGCACTCCGTGCCTACACCTATCGCCATAAGATACCCACTAAAAGAGAGTACGGGCGTACCTATTACTCCAAATCACATTTGAACGAACTCCGCAGAACTGACCTTGTGAACGATGAACGCTACTATACCGTTGAGCAGGTGCAGCAAATCTATGGTCTTTCGTCAGCCAACATCTGCCATATCGTCAAGGTGAAGCACATCGAAAAGATAAAGGTGGGTGTGAAAAACCTGCTTTTGCGCTCAGATGTGGAGCGTGTCATGGCTGAAAGGAACAAATAACCGTGAAAAATCGGGATTATCGAAAATTATTTCAAAATGATGTATCGTGGAGGTATTCACGGATATTTCACGTTGTTCCTTTGCCATCGGAAACATGGATACAACTCCAAAATGTATACAACCAATTAAAACATAATTATTATGAGTAAATGCAAAACAGTTACCTTGCGTAAGCGCAAGATTAAGAACGGGACACAGTATTCACTATGCCTTGACTACTATCCCGGCTACCGTGACAATGTCACCATGAGAGTGATTACACGTGAAGCCTTAGGAATTTACATCTTCGCCAAACCTGCAAACCAGCAGGAACGGGACTTCAACGCACGCATGATGAAGAAAGCGGTCATCCTGCGCAACCAGCGCTACGAAGCCATTTTCAATGAAAACAACGGCTTTTTTGACAAGACCAAGATGAAGGGCGATTTCCTTGCCTATTTCAAAGGACTGGCTGACCGCAAGAATATCAAGTGGCAGCACGTATACAAGCATTTCCAGCGGTTCGTGAACGGCAAATGCACCTTTGAGGAGGTGGATGTGGATTTGTGCCGCAAGTTCATGGAATACCTGCTTGATGCACCCCAATCCATCCACACCAACCAAAAGCTGCACATCAACTCCGCAGCAGGCTATTGGTCAACTTTCCGTGCCGTGCTGCACACCGCTTACCGTGACAGGAAGATAAAGGAGAACCCAAACGGCTTCTTAGACCGCATCGAGTGCATTCCCACCATCAGGGAGCATTTGAGCCAAGAGGAACTGATACGGCTTGCCGAAACACCCTGTGAGGAGGAGGTCTTGAAAAAAGCTTTTCTTTTCGCCTGTCTTACGGGACTGAGAAAGAGCGACATCAGACAGCTCACGTGGCAGCAGATACAACCATACACCAACGGCAGGATGTTCGTTACCACCCGTATGCAGAAAACCAAAGAAATAGTGCATAACCCCATCAGTGATGAAGCCTATGGACTGCTGGGAGAACGGGGCGAGGGACTTATCTTTGAGGATTTCAAGGACAAGATGCTGCAAGGACCACTCCAACGGTGGCTCACGGCAGCAGGGATAACCAAGAAAATCACCTTTCACTGTACCCGCCACAGCTTCGGAAGCCTGCACGTGGAAATGGGAACGGACATGGCTGTCATCCAAGCCTATCTCGGACATAAGAACATTACCACCACACAAATCTATTCCAAGATAGCAGCGCAGCAGATGTGTCAGGTGGTGGACAAGATAACCTTGAAGCGCAAGGAGGCATAAATGTCTCACATTGACAGGTATTCAGAGGGGCGGTTATGGCTACAAGGCTATAATCGCCCCTCTATGTTTTTGGCTTGATGCCACCATTTATAAGCCCCTCAGAGTATGAAACAGAGTATGATATGATGACATTTCGTGAAATACATTGAAAAAGACCGTTCTAACCGCAAATAACGGGCAGTAATTGGGAAAAATAGCATTAACTTTGCACAAAATAATACAGGAACATTCAATCTCTCAACGAAATATGGAATCATCAATCAAGGACAAATACATCATCTTGGGCTTTGTCGGCTTCGCCATCGTCCTAATATCTTCCATTGCCACGCTGGTAATAGCGGACAGCTTCAACCAAGACAACTTTGTCAGGTGGATAGTATTCGTATGCTGTAACCTGTTGGGATGGTTGCTCTATCTCTCCTTTCAGACACTTATCTTTGATACATACGAAATCTACAAAATCAAGTTCGGCAAGAAAGAAACGATTGCCGAAGCCATAGAGGTGCAGGAAGAACTGTCACAAAATACACTTGAAGAAGCCACATCTGTGCCTGGACCTACATCAGTCCCTGAGCCTGTACCCGAATCATCCCCGACAAAAGAAGAGACACTTATCCAAACACAACCGATAGAGCTTACTATCGCCCCGGATCTTCACGAAAAGAACCGTGCCAATTACGCAAGCAGAGAGCAACGGGAAAAGGAAGAGCGCATCCGCATGGTCATGGAGTATTGCCATTATTACCTGCCTCGCATTGCCGACCAAGAAACCGTGAACCACATCTGTACTGAGGTGGACAAATGGATGAATCTTAACACTTATACCCCGAAGCCCATACAAAGACCGTTTACCAAAGACATCAACAACATTCCACTCCGTCACTTCGTATGGAATATCTCTGAGCGTTTCCTGTACAAGAGATACTACAATGGGGATAACCGTGCCAAGTTCATCAAAGCCCTTTTCCCGAAATCGTTTGCTGATACAGACTTATCAACCATCAAGAATTTCAAGGTAGAGCCGTTAAAGACGGAAATTCCCATTGATGAACCCGAAAACGGCAAACTTGATTTCCACTATCCCGAGGATTATGTGCGGAATTAGGATAATCACGACACCAACGACAACCATCCGGTAACTCATAACCGCCTGTTTTACATCGTTTCCCGAGTAATTTTACCCGTCATTTATGGCTGGGCTTAATTATTCGGGAATTATTTTGCAATGACGTGTCGTGGAGATATTCACGGATATATCATTTCAGTCCTTTGCGCCAAGTCTTACAAAAGAGACGAGTACGCGAATGGAAAAATCAATTCTTACCTTCAACGACCTCCCCGAGGTTGTCGCTCAGCTTCGAGACGAAGTGATGAGCCTGAAAAGCCTGCTCGCCGAGCAGCGCAGTGTGAACAATGCCAAAACGGTGGACACCCACGTGCCCATGTCTGTGGACGAGGCAGCAGAGTATTTAGGTATCCCTAAGGGTACGCTCTACATGAAACTGTCAGAAGGGACAATCCCTGCCACCAAGCCCGGCAAACGCTATTGCCTTTACCGTGACGAACTGGACAAGTGGCTGGAAACCGCCCGAAAGAATCCCATACCGTTGTCAGACGAGGAACTGAACAAGTCCTTATCCTCTTCCCACCGTCGCAAGCCCAACCCACGTAACTGGTGAATGATATGGAAGAGGATAAGAACTATATCAACCTGATACGTGGCGACCTCACAAAAGCATCCCAAGCGCATAACGGTATGCCCGACAGTGTAGGCATGATGAATATCAAGACGGCAAACCAAACCATTCTTGAAGCATCGTTATTGCCTACGCCCCGTGCGCTGTGGGACAGCTTTTGGTACGAGGGGGAACTCTCCTGCTTGTTTGCCGATTCCAACGTGGGCAAGTCCATCCTTGCCGTGCAGATAGCCGACCGCATCGCCCGAACCGACAATGTGCTGTATCTGGACTTTGAACTGTCCGAAAAGCAGTTCCAGCTCCGCTATACCAACGAGCATGGAGAGCTCTACACCTTTCCCGACAAACTCTATCGGGTGTCTATTGACTGCAACCAGCTTTTGGATGCCAACTTTGAGGAAGCTATCATAGGCGGCATTGAACAGATGGCTGTGCAGACCGACTGCAAGATTTTCATCATTGACAATCTTACCTACCTGTGTTGCGCCATGGAGAAAGGCGATGCCGCAGGACGGCTGATGATTCAGCTGAACAATCTCAAAAAGAGATATGCGCTCTCTATCCTTGTCCTAGCACATACGCCCAAACGCTCTTTGGATTGTCCCATCACATCCAACGACCTTGCCGGAAGCAAACGGCTCTACAATTTCTTTGACAGCGTGTTCACCATTGGAAAAAGTGCCCAAGACGGAGGGCTTCGCTATGTGAAGCAGCTTAAAGTGCGCTATGGCACGTTCTCTCATGATGCGGATAATGTAATCGTTTACGAGATTGACAAGGTGGATGCTTTCTTGCAGTTCGTGTTCAGGGGCTATTCCACGGAAAAGGAACACTTGAAAAAATTGGGCGACAATGAATCAAGCCAAAGGGATTGCCAAATTCTGCAACTCTCCCAATCGGGCAAGTCCGTCAGGGAGATAGCCTCACAGGTGAATTGTGGCAAGTCCACCGTAAACCGTATCATCCAGCGCAGCAAAGAGAGTAAAAACGCAGGTGTCCCAAGTGTCCCACTGTCCCAACCCTTAGAGTGTGGGACAATGGGACAGGATGGGACAGCCGACAATCAACCATCAAAAACGGACTAAGCTATGGGCAATTATTCATTACAGAAGTATAAAGGAACGGCAACACGGCATACCTGCCCCAAATGCGGAGACAGGCATTCTTTCGTCTATTACGTGGACGAAAATAATGTGCCGTTGCATCCATCGGTCGGCAGATGTAACCACGAAAGCGGTTGTGGGTATCACTACACTCCGAAAGAGTATTTTCAAGAGCATCCTGAACACAGAACTACCAATGATTTCTCTTTTGACAGGCAAAGAGCAGAGCAGAAGAAAGTGAAGCAGCAAAGTAAGCCGACAGCCATCGGCTATATTCCCCCTCACTATGTGGAGAAGTCGCAAAGCGAGCGTAGCAATTTCTTCCGTTTCCTCTTCACACTCCTTACTTCCTACTATGGCGACAAGGCGAAAGAGGTGTTGAAGCGGTTGTTGGAGGAATACCGTTTGGGGGCTACCCGTGACGGCTCTGTTATCTTTTGGCAGATAGACAGGACGGGCAAGGTACGCACGGGAAAGGTGATGCAGTACAATCCCGAAGACGGACACCGTATCAAGGGAGGACAGACATCGGCAGTGAACTGGATACACAGCATATTGAAAAAGCAGCGTGTGTTGGCAGAGGATTGGCAACTATCCCAATGCCTTTTCGGGGAACACTTGTTGAAAACGCATCCCGACAAGGTGGTGGTCTTGGTGGAATCCGAGAAGAGTGCCGTTATCGGTTCTGCTATCTTCCCCGATTATGTATGGCTGGCTACGGGTGGTAAGAGTCAGATGAGAGAAGAGAAACTCCGTGTACTGTCAGGGCGAACCGTGCTTCTCTTTCCCGATGCCGATGCTTATGCCGAGTGGAAACAGCGAGCCGAGAGCATGTACTTTTGTAAGGTGGTGGTTTCGGACATCATCGAAAGGAATGCCACCCCGAAACAAAAAGAAGCCCATATCGACATAGCCGATTGGATTATCTTTCAGATACGGGAGGGCAAGGTGATGAGTACAGCCAACCACTTGGTCGAGGCTGAGAGAATCCTCCAGCGGATGATAGAGAAGAATCCCGTCCTGCAAAAACTGATAGACGATTTAGACCTTGTGCTGGTCGGTGCATCTCCAATCGGCAACGATGATGAAAAACCTCCCTGACGGAGGAGAGCGGAAGCCGTAGGCTGGAGTTTGCAGACAATGGCTTGCCATTGATATAGCCCACTATAACTACACGCTCCGCTTACGTAGTTGTGGGCTCTCCCGAGGGGATTAGGGTTTTACCCTAATGACCCACTCAGGGCGTTTCTCCCCTGAGAACCCAGAGCAAAGAGTGACCCTCTCTTTGCAATCTCCGCTTATGGGTTGCACCCCTAAGAACCCCATGCGTTTACGGACAGCGGAAAAGCAAACAATAAAGTACAAACCAAAAAACAAGTATCTATGGCAACAAAATCAAGCATACATATCAAGCCCTGCAACATCGCATCGAGCGAGGCTCACAACAGGAGGACTGCCGAATACATGCGCCACATCGGAGAGTCCAGAATCTATGTCGTTCCTGAACTATCCACCGATAACGAACAGTGGATAAATCCCGACTTCGGCAGTCCGGATTTGCGGATGCATTATGACAATATCAGACAGATGGTAAAGGAAAAGACCGGACGTGCCATGCAGGAAAAGGAGCGTGAACGCAAAGGCAAGAACGGTAAAATAGTCAAGATTGCGGGATGCTCCCCCATACGTGAAGGAGTGCTGCTTGTCAGGTCGGACACCACACTGGCAGACGTGCGTAAATTCGGTGAGGAGTGTCAAAGACGCTGGGGAATCACACCGCTGCAAATCTTCCTGCACAAGGATGAAGGGCATTGGCTGAACGGTCAGCCGGAAGCGGAAGACAGGGAAAGCTTCAAAGTCGGGGACAGATGGTTCAAGCCGAACTATCATGCCCATATCGTTTTCGACTGGATGAACCACGAAACAGGAAAGAGCCGAAAGCTCAATGACGATGACATGATGCAGATGCAGACCCTTGCATCCGACATCCTGCTGATGGAACGCGGGCAGTCAAAGGCTGTCACTGGTAAGGAGCATCTGGAACGGAACGACTTTATCATTGAGAAGCAGAAAGCTGAACTGCAACGCATGGATGCAGCCAAACGGCACAAAGAAGAACAGATAAATCTTGCCGAGCAGGAACTGAAACAGGTGAAATCAGAAATACGCACTGACAAGTTAAAGAAGACAGCCACCACGGCAGCGACAGCCATAACTAGTGGAGTTGCTTCTCTTTTCGGGAGTGGAAAACTGAAAGAACTGGAACGTGCCAACGAAAAACTGCAAGACGAGGTTTCAAAACGGAACACCAATATTGAAAAATTGCAGAGCCAAGTACAGCAGATGCAGAAACAGCATGATACGCAAATCCACAATCTCAGAGAAATGCACAGGCAGGAACTTGACATGAAAGAAAAAGAACTGTCACGGCTCGCCAGAATCATAGACAAGGCTTTCAGGTGGTTTCCGATGTTCAGGGAAATGCTGCGCATGGAAAAGTTTTGTGCCATGCTGGGATTCTCTAAAGAAATGACTGAAAGTCTTATAGTCAAAAAAGAAGCCCTGAAATGTAGCGGTAAAATCTATTCCGAGCAACACAGGCGGAACTTTGATATAAAGGATGATATTTTAAGGGTGGAAAATGACCCTGACGATGAAAGCAGGCTGAACCTGACAATAAACAGGAAGCCGATTGCCGACTGGTTCAGGGAGCAATGGCACAGGCTTAGATATGGAGCAAGAGTGCCGCAACAGGAAGAAAGAAAAAGTAGAGGATTCAAATTATAATAGAAGCAATTTGATTAGTAATCTAAAAGCACTCCGATAACGATTAGAGTGCTTTTAGATTGTTTATCATTAATTATCAAAGCAAGTGCAGTTTAAGATTTTACTGAAGTTTGCATTAATAAAGAATATACTACAGCTGATATATGCGCAACATATTGTGACGCTTGTGATTCATTTCCCTTGAAATCCTTAACAAATACCGCTAAGGTATAACTGATATTATTAGGCAGACATATATAGGCAACATCATTGTGAGCTGCAAGAACACCATTTTCATTAACATAACCTGAACCTGTCTTATGCGCTATAACAACCCCTTCTTTATCAAGAAGTGGAGCTGCTATCCTATCTACACCTGTTTTGCATTCTTTTAACGTATTCTTAATGAAACTTTGTTTCTCATCATCGATAAGACCTTCAGTAAACAAACGATTCATCAACATTGCAGCACCAAGAGGAGATGTATAGTTAGAGTAAGCCTTGTTATGGTCAGCCGACATTTCCTCTTCCGTATAAGCTATCTGAAAACTTGAACGAGGAATGAGTGTGGCTATAAAACTATCTGTTTGAGCGACATTAACCATATCCTTAAACATAAGGTTGCTTGCATTGTTGTCACTCTGAGTAAGAGTATAACGCAGCAAATCTCTCACTGTCAATGATATGACTGGCCCTGAATAATCTTTCAGCATAGGACTCCAAGTCTTTGGGTCAAGTTTATCCCTATTTATATTTACTAAGGTATCAAGTGAAATTCCTTTATTGTCAAAGTCATTACAAAGAGCTAATGCCTGATGAACCTTAAACACACTCATCATAGGATAAACACTCTTATTATTGACCTTAACCGTATCTCTGTTATTAACAATAACCGCCACACCAATTTCGCCAGGACAAGCTGAGACAATTTGAGAAATGCTATCAGTCAAAACATTTGTTAAAGGAGGATTTGCGCTATCTTTTGTCGCTGATTTATGGAACAATGAAAATACCAAGATGAAAATGCAAACTAAAGCTATACTCAAAACTACGATTTGTTTTTTTCTGTTTTTTTCCATGTTTATATTATTTATATTTGTTTGACGAGAATATCTTTATTTGCCGACAAAGGTACATAACTTTACGGAAAAATATGTTTCTAAAATATATAAATAGACAGCTGTGGGGAAAATGTGGGGAAAAATTAGATAATTAAAAAGGCTAAATGACTGGAAATAATCACTTAGCCTTTTAATCCGTACCCAGACCCGTACTTCGTAATTGCTGCGCCCATCATTCAAGACTGTCAAATCGGGTCTTTCCTGTCAAGCCAATGATGCCTATGCGTATGCCAAACACATGGATTACGGATTTCTCGTTCCGTGGACAAACACTTTATCCGCAACTCTGCTATGTGGTGTATTGGCTTAACTCCATTTCTATGGGCAACACTTTTGTTGCAGATTTCAAGCAGCTTTTATCGAAATACCCATCAGTAAGAACTCGTTTATTAGGCTTTCCTCATAATTGGGAACAAGAGCCTTTGTGGAGATAAAATAATTGCCCTGTTTCTTAAAAAGCACTGGGGCAAACCAGCTCCGTCTTTAATTGTTTCCAATAAATGGATTGTTTCAAGCCCCTATAGAAAGAGAACAAAAATTCCTGTGTGAAAATTAATCTACGACAAGGAGCAAGCAAGGAGCAATATCAAACAAAAATCAATACCTTTGCAGTACATATGAGATAGACCAAAACAAAAGTGGAATATCGGAAACGAATAGCAAGGAAAAGAGAAGAAACGACCCAAGTTGATGTCCTTTTTGAGTTAATAATCAATAAAAGCGTTAAATCTTCACCTTTTAGAATGTGCAATTAAAAATAACAACCATATTTCTGACTTATTATCTATAAAATATTGAGTAATAATCGGTTGTAAATACTACTTACTGAACAAAGAGCCGAACAATAAGATGAGCAGGTTTACTTTCATAAAGACTTTGATAGTAAGCACACTGCTTAAAGGCAATGGATATGCTTATATAGAAAGAGATGCTAAAGGAGATGCAGTAGCACTTCATTATTTACAGCCAGATTATGTTACTATTACTGAACAGAAGGACGGAATTAAATATAGTGTTGTAGGTATTAAAGGACTGGTAGAGCCTTGCAATATGATTCATATACTGAACTTTAGTTATGATGGTATTACTGGAATCAGTACTTTACAACACGCCAGACAGACTTTGGGACTGGCTACAGATTCCGAATCACACGCACAAGGATTCTTTAAAGGTGGTGCTAATCTGGCTGGTATTCTTAAAGTACAATCTACTTTAACTGGTAAGCAGAAGGTAGATTTAAAAACTAGCTGGCAGACTGCTTTTAGTCCTACTACTGGTACACCTAATGGAGTAGCTGTATTAGAAGGTAATATGGATTTCCAGCCTATTACAGTGAATCCTGCTGATGCACAACTATTAGAAACCAGACAGTTTAATGTAATTGATATTTGTAGGTTCTTCGGGGTATCACCTGTAAAAGCATTTGACTTATCCAAGAGCAGTTATAGTACTGTTGAGGCTACCCAGCTGGCTTTTCTTACTGATACATTATCACCATTACTAGAGAAGATAGAATTAGAGTTTGAAAGGAAGCTGTACAAGCCTTCTGAAAGGAGTAGAATAGATGTAAGATTTGATACTTCTGTATTACTAAGAGCAGACAAACAATCTTTAGCAAACTACTACAATACACTGTTTAATATCGGTGTGGTTAGTGCCAATGAGATTAGAAAGCAGTTGGATTTACCTGCTGTAGATGGTGGAGATTCCCATTTCGTACAAGTGAATCTAATGGAAATTAAAAATGCTGCTAATAACATTCCATCTAATAACAATATAATCAATGATACAGACAATTTACAAGGGAACTGACTTAGTATTCAATATTAAGTTGGAAGATAAGGACGGTATTCCATTTAGGGTAAGAAACACTTCTGAATTTATACTTAGACTTTACACCACAAACCCAGCAGAGTTTATAGAATGTAGTTTTAAGAGTGGTGATTTGACTGGTATAGTAGAAGAAGATAGAATAGATAAGGCGGTTATAAATTCATCTGACCTAGATAAGCTACAATCTGGACTAATCTATTACAGCTACAGCTTTAAAAGTCCTAATGCTATGTTTAATGATGCTTATTATGATGAGGTAGTTAAAGGGCAGACTAATTATTATTTGAAGTAATGGAACTACAGAGAGCAACTAAAGAAGGAGTATTAGAACTGGATAGAATCAGTGCCAAGATTGGTAGTACAGTTAATGCTGTATGGGGTACTATAGAAGGTGATATTACTAAGCAGACCGATTTACAGGATGAATTACAAGGTATTAAAGATGTTGTTAATACCAAAGTTGATAAGGTAGACGGTAAGCAGTTATCTACAGAAGATTACACAACACCAGAGAAACAGAAACTGGCTGGACTTAGTAACTATGACGATTCTGCATTAAGAAAGTATATTGAATCCTTAGAGGAACAGAACAAGCTATTAAAGGAACAGGTAGCAGCATTACAGAATCAGATAGATAATACTGGTTGGATTCTATTGGAATAATAACAATACTATGAGAGAACTAAGAAACTGTAATGAAATTGTAAAGATGGATTCTAGGACTGTAGAAGGGTATGCTTTAGTATTCGGTAAGCAGTCTAGGGATTTAGGTGGCTTTACTGAAGTAATAGAACCTACAGCCTTAGAAGGTATTTTAGAGAAGTCTGATATACTATGCTTACTGAATCACAATGAGGATAGAGGTATATTAGCCAGGTCTAAATATGGTACTGGAAGCCTAGAATTAACTATAGATGATACTGGACTTAAATACAGGTTTGAAGCACCTAACACTGCTTTAGGTGATGAACTGTTAGAAGGTCTTAGAAGGGGTGATATTAGTACTTCTTCATTTGCCTTTACTATCGGTAAAGATACTTGGACTAAGAAGGAAGATGGTAGCTATTTAAGAACTATCAATAGCTTCAAAGAATTATTCGATGTATCACCAGTATATAAGGAAGCATATCCAGATACATCTGTAGCATTAAGAAAGATGCAGGATTTAGAGAGCGAGGATTTAAAAGATTACTTCGCTGGACTTAGGAGTAAGTTAAACTAATGAACACCTTAGAACTACTGGACAAAAAGGAACTGCTTAAAAAGAGAGCAGAGGAAATTATATCTGGTGCAGAGAAGGAAGTAAGAAAGCTAAATGCTGGCGAGCAGGTAGAATTTGATGCACTTACTAAAGAAGCGGCAGATATAGATATTCAGATTAGGAAGATTGAAGAAGATAACCTTAAACAAACAACACATACAACTAATACTATGAAGGAAAAGTTTTCACTTTTAAAGGCTATCAATGATGTAGCCAATAACAGACAATTAGACGAGAGAGCACAGGAAGTAGTAACTGCTGGTATCGCAGAAATGCGCAAGGCTGGTCAGTCTTATAGCGGACAGATTGTACTTCCTATCGAGGAAAGAGGTGATATTAAAGCTGCTGTAGCTACAGCAGGACAGGAGAATGTAGCAGAAGATAAGTTGGGTATTCTTGAACCATTGAGAGCAAATTTAGTATTGGCACAAGCAGGTGCTTCTTATATGACAGGACTTGTAGGTAATGTTTCTATTCCTGTTTATTCTGGTTCAAATGTAGGTTGGGCTGGTGAAGTTGATGCTGCTTCTAATGGCGGTGGTACATTCTCAGAAGTAAACCTAGAGCCTAAAAGACTTACTGCATATATCGACGTATCTAAGCAATTCTTAATTCAAGACTCTAATTCTGCTGAGGAAATGCTAAAGAGAGATATTGTTTCAGCTATTGCCAACAAACTTGAAGCTACTATTTTGGGTAGTGAAGCTGGTGATGCAAAGAAACCTGCTGGTATGCTTAATGCTGTAGTAGCAGATAGCAATGCTATCACTTACAAGGATATTGTTAAGATGGAAGCTGATTTGGAAGCTAAGAATGTGAGAGGTGATATTAAGTTTATTGTTTCACCTTCTGCTAAGGCTGATTTAAAGACTACTGACAAGGGTACTGATACTGGTAAGTATCTGATGGAAGGTAATGAGGTAAACGGTTATCCAGTTCTTTCTACTTCTGCTGTAGCTGGTAAGGGTGTAATCTTCGGTAATTTTGCTGATTTGGTTATTGGTCAATGGGGTGGAATTGATTTAACAGTAGACCCATATACACAAGCTGCTAACGGTAAAGTAAGACTTGTTATCAATGCTTACTTTGATGCCAAGCCTAGAAGAGCAGAAGCATTTGTTAAGAAGGTTCTTAAAGCCTAATTATAGTCTGTTTAATAAGTAGTAAGCTATGTATATAACTTTAGAACAAGCAAAGAAACACCTGCTAGTAGATGAGGATTTTAGGGCAGATGATATGTACATTCTGGACTTAATAGCTGTAGCAGAGGATTCGGTATCTAAACATTTAGACATAGCTTTAGATGAATTAGAAGTAGGTGGTGCTTTACCACCTGCTATAATTCACGCTATGTTACTAATGATAGGTAACTTATATGCTAATAGAGAACCTGTTAGTTATGGTACAGTAGTTAAGATTCCCTATAGTTATGAATATCTGATAGGACTTTACCGTAAATACACAATTAAATGAGAGCAGGAACATTACATTATCCTATTACCATACAAGAACCTGTAGCTATTAAAGATGGCTACGGTGCTAACTCTATTGATTGGAGAGATGTTATTAGCACTAGGTCTAATGTTACTTATAACAGTGGTAATAGACAGAATCAGAATAATGAAATAGTTCATTCTTATACTGTAACCTTTACTATAAGGCTATATCACAAAGTTAATGAGAATATGAGAATCCTTTGGAATGGAAAGAAGTACAGGATTCTTAGCATAAATCCAGAATTATATAAGCAATCAATAACCATAGTAACTGAATTGATAAATGAATAATATAGAAGTAGATGCCAGACAGGTTATTTCTATGTTTGCAGATTTGACAAGCAGACAGCAAAGGCAGGCTTATAGAAATGCTTTAAGAAAGGGTGCTGGTATCTTAGTCGGTGAAACTAAAAGACAGCTAAGACAGGCTTTAGGTAGGGCAGCTTCCAGTAGAAACTGGTGGAATGGTAGAACCTTAGTAAGTGGGGTTAAATCTAATGCTGACCGAAACGGAACAGAATCTAAGGTACATATTATGGGCGACTTTAGATTGAAGTTCTTTGAACTTGGTACTAGAGTTAGAAGAACCACTGGTAATAATACTGCATCTGTTAGAGGTCGGAATCCAATAAGAAGGCAGAGAGTATCAGCCAATAGAGGTAGTATAACTGCTGTACATTTCTTTAGAACAGCTAAAGCCAATAAGGAAAGGGAAATCTTTAATAGTATGGATAACCTTATTAGCCAGTCAATTCAGAGAATAGCAAATAGAAACAGACGATGAGTTTACAAGTAGGCAAAGCAATATATAACCTGCTTAGTAATGATGCTAATGTAACTGGCAGGGTACAAAATAAAATATATCCCTTAATTGCTGATACTGGTACTACATTTCCCTTTATTGTTTATAGAAGAACTGGTATAGAACCATCTGATAGTAAAGATAGGTTTATCTATAAGGAAGATACTTATGTAGAAGTAGTTATAGCTTCTGATAAGTATAATGAAAGCATAGAAATTGCTGACTTAGTAAAGGATGCTTTACAAGGTAAAAGGGGAATCTATTCTGGTATTAACATACAGGATATTAGAATGACTAATGCAGATGAAGATTACATAGAAGATACGTTCATTCAAAACCTTACATTCAACATAAAGACAAATGGCAGGACAAGTAATTAACGGTGGTGACTTAATGCTATTTATTGACGATAAGTCTATAGCATTTGCCACTAGCCACAAACTAAGTATAAATGTAGAAACAGTAGAAACCACTTCTAAGGATAGCGGTGGTAAATGGGTAGCTAAGGCTGCTAGAAAGATTAGCTGGAACTGTAGTACCGAGAACCTTTATTCTAATAATGGTGAAGGTATGACTTTTGACCAGTTATTCGATAAGCTGACAGCCAGAACACCTATTAAGGCTGTATTCTGTTTAGAGAAAGACTACGCAACAAAGAAAGATGAAGTTCCTTCTGGTGGATGGTTGCCAGCCACTACTGGAACATATTCGGGTAATGTTATTATTACAGCACTTGAAGCCAATGCACCTAATGGAGATAATGCAACATTTACAGCTTCATTTGAAGGTGTTGGAGCACTTACAAAGACAGCATAATTATAAGCCTTTATATCTCTAGGTTATGGAGGTGTAAAGGCTTTATTATTTAATACTTATTGATATGACTATTAAAGGACAAGACTACAAACTGAAATATACACTTAGAGCCTTATTTATCTATGAACAGATTACAGGTAAGGCATTTGAGTTAAAGACTATCACAGATGAATATCTATTCTTCTACTGTGTCTTAATGGCTAATAATCCAGACAGTTCACTAACCTTTGAGGAACTGATAGAAGCCATAGATGAAGATATGGGTATTATGGTAGAGTTCCAGAACTTTTTAAAGAAGGAACTGGAGAAGCAGCAGCTATTCATTACTAATAATACGGATGCTAAAAAAAAGTCCTAACCACTAAGGAGATATATTCAGCCTTAGTAATAGAAGGTGGACTAGACCCAGAATATGTACTAGACAAGATGCAAATGTATGAGTTAGAACCATTGATTAGCAATCTACATAGGAAGGACAGAAATAGCTGGGAACAGGCTAGAATGGTAGCTTATGTAATTGCACAATGTAACAGCACTAAGAAGTTAAAGCCTACTGATATAATGCAGTTTACTTGGGATAGTGATACTATAGGAGAAACATCTATTAGTAATGAAGATATAAAGAGATTGAAAGAGAAAGCTAAACAATATACAACACATAATTAAATATGGCTGATTTAGTAACCAGACTATTATTAAATAGTAGTCAATTCGATAACAACATAAGACAGTCCACACAACAAGTACAACAGTTTCAGCAGGTAGGAAGGAATATCACAGCCACTATAGGAAGATTTGCTGGTGTGCTAGGTATAGCTATGACTGCTGGGGAAGCATTTAATGCTGCTGTTAATAGTTCCAGAGAAGCACAACAGGACTGGAATACTGTAGTAGGTACTGCTAAGACTACTGTAGATAATTTCTTTTCGTCTTTATATAGTGGTGATTGGACTGTATTTGAGAATGGGATATTAAATGCTATCGGACTTGCTAAGAGATATACAGAAGCCTTATCTAATGCTAAGATGGCTATGGCTATCGGTGAATCTAAAGCAGATAGATTAGAAGCAGAAAGAAATAACTATGAATACCTTATTACTAAGAAGGGTATTAGTAATGAGGAAAGGACAGCAGCCTATAACACTTACATAGAATTATCCAAGAAGGAAATCTTAGAGAGGGAAAGTAAAAGTAAGTACTTCTGGGAACAGATTCAAGAAGTAATGAAGGCTAAAGGTGTTACTGGTATCAATGATGCTAGGGAAGCACAGAAACTATATGAGAGTTTATTAGACCCGTCTACTAAGGAATATGCAGATTTAGAGAAGTACAAGCAAAGGAAGTCAGATGCTAAAGGTACTAGGAATCTAGGTTACTTAATGATGATTAGCGGTGCTGGTATAGGTAGTGAAGGCTTAGATACTTATACTAAAGGTGTTAAGGAACTGGAAGAAGCTACAGATGAGAGCCTAGAGAATATGATTAGATTCCAGAATATCTTTACTTCGGAAGTCGGTGAAGAAGTAAAGGATATGCTAGATAAGGCTATAACCTTTACTGATAAGGCTGGTACTATTAAGAAAGATATGTCTGATGCAGGACAGGATTTAAAGGATGGTCTTAATAATGGAGAGGTTAAATTAAAACCTGTTATTCCTACTGGTTCATTAGCAGAACTGGATGCACAGATAGCATCTTTAAGAAAGGAATTAAACCTAGCTATTAGTAATGAAGATAGGATAAGAATCAATGCTGAACTAAATGCACTTACTGAACAGAAGAGGGTAATAGAGTTCCAGTACAAATATCCTAATGCACCTATTGGTAAGTTAGATGGCAAACCTGCTGGTTTGGCTGGTATGGTGAAGCCAGAAATACCTACTTCACTTCCTAAGTTTAGTAGCCCTATTACTAATAAGAATATCAAACTGAATAATGATTATGCACAAAGTTTAGGTGCTATAGCTTCTATTATGGGTTCTGTAACCAATATGACCAATGAAGGTGCAGCAGCTTGGTTAAGTTGGGGTGCTAATTTGATTAGTGCTGTAGCAGCAGCTATTCCACAAATTGTAGCATTAACTACAGCCAAGAAAGGTGAAGCTATTGCCAGTGGTGTAGCCAGTGCAGCCCAAACCCCGTTTGTAGGATGGTTGTTGGCAGGTGCAGCAGCAGCGGCTGTAGTAGCAGCTTTGGCTAGTATTCCTTCCTTTAGTACTGGTGGTATATTCGCTGGCAATAGTACTATTGGAGATATGAACCTAGCTAGGGTAAATGCTGGTGAAATGATTCTTAATAACAGACAACAAAGGAATCTGTTTAACCTGCTTAATGGTAATGGGATTATAGGTTCTGCTGGCGGTGGTCAGGTAGAGTTTAAGATTAGAGGCAAGGAACTTGTAGGAGTTCTAGCCAATTACAATAATAAAACAGCTAAAGTAAGATGAAATATACAGCACAATTCTATGATATAAATGAGAAGCTATACACATTGGAAATAGGTTCTGGAGAAGTGCAGAACATTACTTTATCTGCTACACCATTCATAACCGAGTTAGAAACTTCTGATTCACATTTATATAAACCTTGTAAGTATAGCAGTGCTACTATAGGAATGATTACAGACGATTATAAGTTTGATTTGTATAGTAGTACAGCACAACAGAATAAGGTAGTTCTTAGTAGTGCTAGTGGTATTGTATGGGTTGGGTATGTAACACCCAATCTATACAGTCAAGGCTATGAGAATGAATTAGAAGAAATAGAGGTAGAAGCCATAGATGCACTTAGCACATTACAATATTATAAGTACACCACTATAGGCGGCAAGAAGAATATAGTTTCATTTACCCAGATTATAAACCATCTGCTTGGTAAATGTAATGCTTATAGTTCTTTCTATATTTCAGATAATACACAATTAAATGCTACATCTGACTTTTGTTTACCTAGTAAGATGTATATCAGTGAACAAAACTTCTTTGATGAAGATGATGAACCTATGACTATGCAGGAAGTTCTGGAAGAAGTTTGTAAATACCTTAATGTAACTGCTGTAGCTGATGGTGATAAGGTTTACTTCTTAGATTATGATGCTATTAAAGATGGAATCAATACTTACTATAAGTTTACCATTGGTAGTACAGCATCCACTAAGGTAACATTACAGCAGTCTAAGGAAATAGAAGCCAGTGATTATGTTGAAAATGGTGGTCAGTTATCCTTAGATAATGTATATAATAAGGTTACTGTTAAAGATAGTCTATACAGCTTTGACAGCATTATACCTAGTATCTGGGATGAGAAGTATTTAACTAACTATGGTGGTAGCTGGTCTTATGTGCAGGAAGTAAATGAAGATGGTAAAGGTGGTATGCACAAATGTTTCTTTAAGTATCTAAAGAACAGTAACTATAAATGCTACTATTATAATAAGACCACATTAGCACAAATATTAGCACCTTCTACTATTAACTATGCTACTACACAGAACTATGTAGGTGCTACTATCTGTAAAGCCTTCTTTGATAAGGTTACTGATTTTAATAAGAAGTACAATAATATCAATTTTACAGACTATGTATTATTACACGTTCATAATACTTATGATGGTAAACTAAGACCATTGTTTGAACTGGAAGTAAATGATAATAATGTTAGCTTCATTGGTGGTTCTACCTACTTGATTATTAAGGGTAATTTCCTATTTATGGATAGGGAAGGTGAGATGTATATAATGCAGGGGTATAGTAACAAGAATGATGACTTCAACCCAGATAACCTTTACATAGACTGTAAGTTAAAGTATGGTAGTATGTACTGGAATGGTTCTAGGTGGACTTCTACAGATAGTACATTCAAACTATACTTTGATAATCAAGGACAGTCAGACCATTGTATTAACAGGGTATTCCCTGTTAAAAATAACATTGATTGGAAGATGGGAATAGATGGTGAAGGTTACGCTATTCCAATGCCTAACACTAATGAAGTGATTACTGGTAAACCTACCTTTACATTATACCATCCGCACAAGGTGGATAATAGCTATAGATGTGATGCAGTATTCCTTAGTGACTTCGATATACAGGCTAAAGTTCAGAACTTCCAGAAGGAAGAAGAAAAGGATTCTGATACTGAATACAGCAATATTATAAACGAGGACTTTGTAAATGAGATGGATTCAGAAGAATTTGCTATATGTACTTGGGATAATAAGGAATGTAACTATAGTGCAGTTTGCTATAGTGCTAATGGTACTAGCTTTACTTATCTGGATAACGTATATAATAAGGCTACTAAGCAGATGTATAGACTGGAAGAGCATCTTATATATAGGCTAGTAACACAATATAGTACACCTTCTGCTATTCTGAATCTGAACCTACAGAACAAGTTTAAAGTATATGCTACTATGACTGATAACCATCTTCCAAATAAAACCTTTATAGTGGATAGTATTACTACAGATTATAGATTATGTAAGCAGGAAATACGGTTAATAGAGAAGAAGTAATATGCAATTTACAAGAACAAACATAAATAAGACATTTCGTAACGGTGTAATTAATGCCAGTAATGTAGCTGTTACTAATGTTGGCGGTGGTGGGGGAAGTTCTTCTTTAAGTGGGAACTTTCTACCTGCTGTTAATAATGGTGATGGTTCTTATACTGTAGATTTATCAAAGGTAGTGTTTACTGGAAACTTAATTGGCGAAGGTGAAATTACTGCTTATGGTCAAGGTTCTACAGGTGGTGGAAGCACTTCTACAGGTTCAGTTACTATTTATGATGGTTTGGATTCTGTAGCTGTAGATGCTGCTTTATCAGCCAATCAAGGTAGGATATTAAGAGAGATGATATTAGAAGCTGGAACTGGTGGTAGTACACTATTATCTAAATTGGAAGATGTAACACTAACCAATCTGGCAGACGGACAGATATTAAAGTATGATGCAGCTTCTAAGAAGTGGGTTAATGGTGATGGTACTAAGGTTACTTGGACTAATATAGAAGGGAAGCCAGCAGCACTTACAGATGCCAATATAGTTAAGTGGAATGAGAACAACCACACACATACTAACAAGACTACATTAGATAAGATAACAGAAGCCAATCTTACTAGTTGGAATAACAAGCTAGATAAAACTGTATGGGATAAAGCATTTTACTTTGATAGTGCAGGTGATTTAAGAGCAAAAGTTAATGTAATAGGCGAGAAAGAAATTAGTGCTTATGGTGCTGGAACTACTTCGGGTGCTGGAACTGTAACTATAGTGGATGCACTTACCAGTACAGCTACTGACTGTGCTTTAAGTGCTAATATGGGTAGAATCCTTAAAGATATGATAGATTCTAAAGGTGCTGTTTCTAGCTGGGAAGATATAACCGATAAACCTAGTTGGATAACATCTACAAAACCTTCCTATAGTTGGAATGAGATTACTGGTAAACCTAGCACCTTTACACCTTCTGAACATACACATAATTATGCCAGTTCGGTTAAGGTAGGTAATACTGCTTATAATGCTGCTAGCAATGTTATTAGTTTACCAGCTTATCCTACTTTATCTAGTTTGGGTGCAGTTAGTTCTACAGACTTTAACGCACATACAAGTAACACAACATTACATATTACCAGTACGGAAAGAACTAACTGGAATGATGCTAATAATAAGAAGCATACACATTCTAATAAGTCTGTATTGGATGGAATAACATCTGCTAAGGTTACTAATTGGGATGGTGTAGTAACTAACTGGAATAAAGCTTTTTACTTTGATTCCAATGGAGATTTGAAGGTTAAAGTAAATGTTATCGGTGAGAAGGAAGTTTCAGCCTATGGTGCAGGTGCTTCTGGTGGAAGTGGTAGTATTACTATAGTAGATGCTTTAACCAGTACGGCTACAGATGCAGCACTTTCAGCCAATCAAGGTAGGATTCTAAGGGAATTGATTGATAATGTTGGCGGTGGTGTAAGTAGCTGGAATGATTTAACAGATAAGCCAAACTGGATAACTGATACTAAACCTTCTTATAGCTGGTCTGAAATTGGTAGTAAACCTTCAACATTTACACCCAGTACGCATACACATAATTATGCTAGTACTGTTAAGGTTGGTTCAACAAGTTATAATGTTAGTGGAAATACTATCAGCTTACCAGCATATCCTACAGTACCTTCTGCTTTAAAAAATCCTAATGCACTTACTATTAGCTTGAATGGTACTTCACAGGGTGCTTATGATGGTAGTGCTGCAAAGAGTTTCAATATAACAGCAGCTAGTGTAGGTGCAGCAGCCAGTTCGCATAGTCATTCAATTAGTAATGTTAGTGGTTTACAAGATGCCTTAAATGGTAAAGCAGCTAGTAGCCATAATCATAATAGCAGTTATGTATCTGCATTAGGAACTAATGGCAATTACCTTACTTGGACAAAGAATGGTACTACTAATAATATTACAGTTCCATACGCTAGTAATTCAGACAAGTTAGATGGAATGAACCATACTGATTTTGAGAGTTATAAACTTGTAACAATAGATGCCTCTGGTTTGAATAATAATACTTGGTATCCTGTAACTATGGTTATTGGAAACTCACAACAAACAAGAATCAGAATCGAAGGTAATACTAATGCTAATGCTACTTGGAATAGTAGAAGTGATAAAAATATGGCTCTAATACTGGACTATACAGTTAATGGTTCACAATGGGGCTGGACTCAAGTAGTAAGAACTATACACGCTTATCAAGAGGGGGCTGGAACATCTAGCTGTTTAAGAGGATTGGGACAACTAACAAATTCTTCTACAGAATATGTATATGTTAGAGGTGGGGCAAAATATAACTTTTATGTTAGTAGATTTATAACGCCTACTTTGAGAACATCTACATATACTACTAGTAGTCAATCTGTAGCACCTGCTACATCTGCACCAGCAGCTATAAGTAGAAATGTGGCATATATTTCTGATACAGTAGCAGCAGCTAATAAGGTTACTAATACATTAACCTTTACAGGCTATCAATCCAAGTCATTTAATGGTAGTGCAGCAGTCAGTGTAGCTATACCAAACAACACTAATCAGTTAACCAATGGTGCAGGATTCATTACTAGTAGTGCTAGTATCAGTGGTAATGCTGGTAGTGCTACAAAGCTACAAACAGCCAGAACTATTAACGGCACTTCATTTAATGGTACTGCTAACATTACTACGGCAAACTGGGGTACTACTAGAAGTATTTATATTCAAGATGCTACAGCTACTAATACCAGTTCGGCGGTTAGTGTAAACGGTGGTGGTAATGCTTATTTGAAATTACCAACTAACATTAAAGTCGGTACACTTACAGCTACAGGTGAAGTGACTGCTTATTCTGATATTAGGCTTAAAACAGACATTCAGCCATTAGAGAATAGGGGTTACATTAAACCTGTTACATATAAGAAGGATGGTAAGGATAGTATAGGATTCATAGCACAAGAAGTAAGGGAACTATATCCAGAACTAGTTATAGAAGATAATACAGAAGATAAATATCTATCTGTCAATTATGCACAGTATGTAGCAGTATTACAAGCACAGATTATAGACCTTAAAAGAGAGATAGACGAATTAAAGAATATAAAAACTAAATAATATGGCTTTAGCAAGTTCGGGTATAACAACAAGTTTAGTCGGAAACACATTAGGCATATCAAATAGAAATGTAGGTGGATTATGTACTAGTAGTAATGTGAATCCGTGGTCAAAGTGGAAGCCTATACATAGTACTGTATCTACAATGACTTTAGGAGAGTTGAAGAATAGGAACTATGGAATCCAGATAATTCAAGCCAATAACCCCACTTCATTAGTAAGTGCTATTAAGGCTAATGGGAACTTAGGCTATAAATATAATAAACCTACTGGTGGTTCTAATAGTCCTTATAGATTGGGTGACTTTAGAAACTATGAACATAGTGCAGCTATGCCTTTGTATGCTACTTATAAAGATGGTGCAGTACAGAATATAGGCGGTGTAACTTCTAGTAATCACGCTTCTTATGAAAAACCACTAGCAGGTATAGAATCCAGTACACCAGGGGGTGATACTTCTAGTTTAGCTTATCTTACTAAAGATGATATATATGTAGTATATGGTACTGATGGGAGTAAGTTGAACCTTCATAGAGGTGCTTTAGTAACAGATGGTAGTAAATCTTATTGGTATAGTGGGAAGTTGTACTGGTGGACTACACAGATGCAGCAGTTTGCAGGTAAGACTGTACAAGTATATGAGTTTCTAACTAATGCAGTTAGTACACCCACTTCACCACATACAGGTAATGCTAATGATAGATTCTTAGCCTTACCTATGCCAGTAGCATCTATACAAGTTAAGGCAGATGTAGTAGCAGGAAGTCAGAAGGTGCAAATTATCTTTAGGGCGCAGCAAAGAGAAAATAATACTAAGTACTATGACTGGACTTTACAATTTAGTGCAGTAGGTTCTACTTATAGAGGTGGTACAATTAATAATATTGCAGTTAAGCTATGTAAGGATAACAAAGGTATCAATCAGATTGCTACTGCTACTGGTCTACCTAAATCACTTACAGTTAATGATGAAACTACTTCACAGAAATATACTGGTTCACTTTATAATAATAGCACATCTTCTATTTGCTGGCTATGTTTATGGTTTGATAACCAGCTACAGAGGTCTATACAGGCACTTATGCCAATGCCAGACCCATCTTTACCATAGATTAATTAATAACACATTTAAATTTTAAAACTATGGCTACAACTATCGAAATGCAGCACACAAATTACAATGTAGTAACAGATAATGGAACAATGAAGTTAGAAGGTACATTCAATATTGATATGAATGGAAAGATGAACTATAATGTTAGTATCTACCTTATTGAAGATATGAACTATATCGGTGATGCTAACTACTGTGAACTGGATGGGGGATTAGTTAATTATAACTATAACCTTCCAGCAGCTAATAAGGCTGATATAATAGCATTAGTAGATACATCCATTCAAGAAATTAAAGTTAAACAATCAGCAGAATGACAAAAGAAGATAAGCTAAACTTACAATTAATATCGGCAGCAGTATTAGTAATAGTAGGCTGTGGTTTATTAATTGGAGGGTTCTGTGTAGCACCATTAGGAATAATAGACAGCAGCGTACTTATTGCCTTTGGTGAAACTTGTACCTTTGCTGGTGCCTTGTTTGGGGTAGATTATCATTATCGGATGATATTTAGAAAGTAAATAAATTTAGCCTGTAGTCTGGTGGTAGATTGCAGGCTATTTGTTTATGTGGTTACTTTGTAGTACATTTGCATCGTGATTCTGATAGCACTATTTGTCTGAATAGCCAGTATAATAGTGTATTGGCATAATTTAAACTTTTTATATTATGACACAGAATCAAGAATCACAAGTGAATGTTCTTTCAGTATTGGTATCAACTGACCGCAAGGAATTAGGTAAGGCTTTTGGTGTTGGTTTGTATATTACAGACAGTGACACAGTAGAACAGGTTAAGGCTAAATGTAAAGGTTATATCGCAAGATATGAACTATACATAGCCAATCTTAAAGCTGTACTGGAGATTCCAGACGACAATTTGAAGTCTGAAATGAGAAGGGCTAAGGCTTATCGCTACATTCAATCTCTTACAGAGGATGATAAGGCAGCCTTGAAGGAGTTGATAGGTCAGTAACTGGAAGGACTTCAAACAATGGGGCTAGCTTCGGCTAGCCTTTTTTATTTTAAGATGTATGGAGTATAAGAAGTTTGGAAGAAAGATAGTGGATGCTATCGAAGGTATAGATAATCCAGCCTATAAGGTATCATTAGACAGCATTAGAAGAAGCCATTTTACATTAGGTACTTTAGTTATAGCTAATACTATCTATGATGGATTTATAACACTATGCCAGTCTAAGAATTATCTATGTGCTATTCAGCAAATAAGGATGCAGATAGATAATTGTATGACAGTCTTTGCTAGCCAGTTAGTAAAGAACCAGACTTCTTTCTATAACCACTTTGATAAGGGGGGAGCTTTAAACCAGTTGAAAGTAAAAGGCAATGCACTAACTACTAACTATCTATTGGAATTATTAGATGAGAAGTATTTAGGTATTAGGGATATATACAGGGAAGGCTGTAAGTGGATTCATCCTACTAGCAAACGATTGAACTTCTATTATATTACACCTTTGACTAATGGAGAGCCTACTAGTATTGTAGGTTATAAGGATAAGGAATATAGTATAGTTAATGGGTTAATGGCAGATACATTACTAGAAGATATATGTAATGATATGTACTATGCTATGGATATACTGCTAGAGTTGGTAAATGAACAGATAAGGCTACAGAGAGAAGAAGCTAGTGCTGTTACTACTGGTGAACAACTAATGAATAACATAGATGAAGTATTTGATAAGATAGGTATTCAAGTAGTGATTCCAGATTCAGATAAGGGGAATGGGGTAATATTTTAAGCTGACAGTCGGTTAAACCCCAGCCTACCCTACTTTTCACGGCTGTAAGTTTCCAAATATGCAAAAGGTTGCATTATTTAACATTTTTCATAAATGATTGATAATCAGTTTATACGAATGGTTAAAGTGTTTATTCTGTTGTTCGTCTAGAAAGAGCAAACCGTTGTGAGCCAGACTGATTTCTCCTGGTTGGGGATTGGTGCCGCCACCTACCATTGCTACTTGCGAAATTGTATGATGGG